>Ga0180433_10005359_pt1 | contig 17411 bp, 39 predicted proteins | sample SS_ome_8_FD_132980 | JGI IMG/M metagenome (GOLD analysis project Ga0180433, IMG submission 132980) | Hypersaline lake sediment archaeal communities from the Salton Sea, California, USA - SS_1_D_1 metaG | ecosystem: Environmental > Aquatic > Non-marine Saline and Alkaline > Hypersaline >... | reverse complement strand
ACTTTCCAATAATATACGGTATAACATATTCTTTCATAAGCGTACCCTCCTATTTTAAAAACCACTCGTCTAAACCATCACTACTTATAAAGTGTAATAAAAACAAACCAGCTCCTATTACACATAACGCAAAAAACAATAACATCTAAATATCCAAACACCCGCAGTGTAATTTCTTACCTTGCTGTAATTGTTGGGTTTTTGCCTTTACAGTCCTACCACATTTACACTTACACTCCCATAACAGTTGTCCTTGTCTGTCATTTCCGGCGTCATCAATTACAGTGAGACGTCCAAAGTGTTTTCCTATTAACGTTTTCTTTTTGTATTTCATTGTCTCCTCTCCTTTTCACTACAAGATGGGCAAGTTATTTTTCTTACAGCAGCTCCTGGTTTGTTAAGTGGGTTAGGTTTTCCACATACACCACACAATCCTTTTTCTATGTTATCCATTATTTTATCTATTCTGTTCATTTTAATACTCTCCTACGTAATCTTCCAGGCCTACGGTTAATCAAACCCCCTCTAGGTTCAAATGAGGGCTTGGGCGCTTTGGCCTGTGCCTTTTTTATCTTTTTAACCGACTTGTTCCACTCTTTTTCACTCATATCAACTGTTTTAGGAGAAATTTCCTCGGGCGGGCTAGTAAGAATGTGGGTTTTTTGGTTTTTCCTTTTAATATAGTAGTAGTATATCATACCTAACCATACGGTATTAACTGACACAATCCAAAGACCACCCCAAAATGACCACCATTGATTTAGACTAGGGTAGTAATACAAATTCCATACACCCCAACTTGACATAAACACAGTAGGCAACCATGATACTCCCTGTAATTTCTTATCTCTGTACAAGTTTTTAACATTTAAACACAGGAAACAACCTCCTATGAATTCAAAAAAACCGTTTATAACATCAGGAGTCATAATACCCCTCCTTTCGGTTTTTTAGCGGTCTTCGACCGTCAAACAATCCATTAAATACATCTGGTGTTATATTAAACATAGTTACTCCTCATATATTGGTCTTGTAGGTGGTGCTACATTAACAGAATGCCCTTCTAATTCAGAAAACCTCAGTGTTTCCCCTATGGCCCCTAATATATTCCACCATTTAATAGCCTCATCTGTATCTAACATGTGAGGTCCTGTACAACCACAACTGAAGCAGTATACCAAATACTTATTAGGTCCATCAATATTAATATCCCTTTTAACTTCAGGTTCTTCTATAGCCCCACAATTAAAACAAGCACTTAGCTCTACTTCTTCTTCGATTTCTTTTTTAATTTTCATCTTTTTCACTATTACACCTCTATTCTTTCTTCTATTTCTTTTATTTCTGTATGAGTTAATTCATCTAGTAAATCTACTATATCATCTGGCACACAGAAGTCCCAGTAATTACCAAAGAATACCTGTTTACCATTAACCTTTATCTTCAGCATCTCGTATTCTTCATCCCTTATGAATTCTACTTTATTTATTTCTTTCATCTTTGTCTTCCTTTATATAATAGGCGTAAGGACAAAGCAGTGGTTCAAATTTCTTACATTCCACTAAATTACCCCAGCGTCTAGTGTGTTTACATTTTCCTTTATATATGTCTTTGAAATCCATACATTTATATTGCTCATTAAATTCTATCGTGGTCATAACTTATCTCATAGCCCCCAAATAATAATATACTAAACTATAATACAATATAAGCACTAATTTTGGTTTGTCAACCCTATTTATTTATTTATTTACTAGTATCTACCATTACTCAGACTTTAAGACTATACTAACATAAGGCTAGACTACTATACTATGAGATAACTATATTACTATATTACTATAACTAAGTCATTAGTGGGTTATATCATGGTCATAACTTAAAAATCCTGGAAATTTATAGTGTGTGGCACCCGTATATAAAGTGAGCGCGTATATACGCATTCAATTTTATAGCCCCGGGTTTTGACTTTTTACATTAACCTTTAACTAAGGAGATTTAATATGAAAGTATTAAAAAGATTATATCATAAACTATTAGTGTTGTTAGGTATAGAAGCGTCGCCTTGGATTACAATAGAAGGTGATGATGTTGTTGAGGCCACAAACACAGATATTAATGATAACTATTAAGGAGGTATTACCATGAGATACACAGTATATAGTTTCGTAGATGGTAGGTATGTAGCCACAGATTGGACAATGGTACCCAGGCATGACATGATCACCCGTAAGGGGCGTTATGCTAGAGGCACAGAACTGTAAATAAAAGGAGGTTAATTATGCGCTGTACAATTGTAATTATCATTGCGTTGGTACTGTCTACAGTACCAGCGGTGGCAGGGGACAGGACCACATGGCACGACATACGCAACAACCAGACCAGGTACAACAGCGGAAAGCAGTGGGTTGTTATAAAAGAAACCTACTGTATGGTACATAAGCACACTGCTAAAGCCTCGTATAGCACCAGGTACTACGTGTATGAGGACAGTGAAGCCCGCTATATACTCAATGACTTCAAGCCTAGTAGGAACAGGCATGCTGGGGTCATATTCCAGATAGGCCTAGAGGATGTGGGGTACTTCACTGATAGGATGGCGGCTAATGCACATATGAAAAGAACACAGAGAAGCGATTCTGATTGGAATAGGAGGTTGCATTAATGTGTCAGATTAAAGGGTTGCAGGGTAGTAAATGTAAGCGCTGTGCACAGACAGCATGCCAGGTAGATCTGTGCAGAGCAGGTAGAATAGGCGATAAACTTTGGTTTCCAAGAAAGGAGAGATAATATGACTATTATGGCTATGATAAGAAGGTTAGCAGGACAGTATGGTGTAGACACCAATTGTTTAAAATACATAGGCAGTCAGAAGCAACCCGAATTCATGTCAGATAACATATATTTCTTCTTCAATGTGGATGCACAGGGGCATCCCAAACATAAATCAACGATAATCTATGCTTTGTAGGAGGTTCGTTATGAAAACATTAGTTGTATTGGTATTAACCTTGGTTATGGTACAGTCAGCAGACGCTTTCCCTGCCCGTGTTAAAATGCAGGTAGAGCAGGTACAGAAACTCGGAGACGGCGCCTATAAGTACACCATGTTAACAAGTGGTTGTGCAGCCAACAATGACTGGGAAATACTGACTGTCTATGACGAGAACATGTATTCACCTGGAGACTGGGTAGTCGTGGCCCTATTCTTGTGCGTAGAAAAAGGGCTAGATGGACAAATATTAACCATAGAAAAGGCATGGGTTATAGGTAAATATGACCTGCCGGGGAGTAGATGAAATGTGTGATAACGACGGTTATGGATGGGATGAAGTATTTGAGGACGGAGAGTTCATTGAACAAATAGTAGATGAGGATGAGCACTTCAAACAGGATCCCCAGCAACAGGATTTCGATGAGATACTAGACATCAGCGATATGGACACTGAAGAGTTCGATCCTGGTGATCTGTGGTAATCATGGTCTTACAGTAAACACAATAGCAAAACAAAAATGGGGGCTTCGGCCCCCAAAGAAAGGAGGTGTATAAAATGGGTATAGGTAGAATACTACTTAAACATGTAGTTGGTGTTGATGAGTCTTTCCTAAAGAACATGGATCAGGCTAAAGCAGCAAGGGACCATGATAATAAACAACTAGGCGAGATAGAGAAAATATTATTAGGCCATAACGAAGATATAACCAAGCTCAAGTACAATGAGTGCTGGTCAGCCTACACATGGCTAAACAATTTCCTAGTTAAACACAATGTACCTACACCCACCAGTGGTGCTATGTGTACTGTTAAGTTAGACAGTATGCGTATGTGGTCCCTACATGAGGCCCTTAAGTGGCTGTTTGAGAGAGCCCCTAAAAGGGAGAAAGTATATCTCGACATGAAAGAGAAACTAGCTCATAGTGATAAACGTGTCAAACATGCACATGTACGTATACAGGATGCTGAACAGGCAGGTGAGATAGAGGTGCGTAGTACACAACAGACGTATGCTGATAAACTACAGAAGATGACTGGTAGGTGTACTGAACTAGAGAGGGAGAATAACGCAATGGGCCAACAACTTAAGAACAGAAACATGGAGATATCCATACTAAAGAAAGAACTTAAAGAACTAAAAGGAGGTTAACTATGAACTTAGATGAGAGAAGTAAAAAGATACTGGATAAGCAGAAGACTATACCTATAGAGATCAGGATATTCGATATATTCCCTGATGAGAAAGAACCTGAGGTAGGACAAGATGCAGGTGATTTCGTGCTTAATGGTAGGAGAATACTCACTAACAAGATCATACGTAATCACCCTCTCCATGCTATGGATGATGAGGGTAATTTCAAGACTAACTTACTGACAACCTTTAACATAGTACAACAGGCACTGGTGATTGGTAAAACAGTTGAAGTTAAACCCATAACAAAGGAGGTGTTGGTACATGGAGATAGTGGAGAAAGCGAAGAAGTTTAAGGATGACACCTTGGCTGAGGAGGGAGCCATCAGGTATTTCAGGATGGGCTTCATGATTATAATTACTATAGCACTGCTGTTTGGTGCTGTGGTAGCAGCGCTCACAGTAGCCCCCTATGTAGGCTTTGCTTTACTGATTGTGCTTGGCCTGGTAGTACTGGGGTGGATAGGTGAGAAGGTATGGGAACTGTTTGTTGACCTATGCAAACGTAATAAGGAGGATGTGAAAGCAGACACTCTTAGTCAAAAAGATGATGTCATCATCACTCCTCCTCCCCCTGACAAGAAATGTTTAACAGAAACATCAACCATAAAAAAGGAGGTATAACCATGGGAGTAATATTTCTACCTATACGTACAGGCAAGGATCTGGCCCAATTTAGCGTGGGCAAGGACATTAACAAAGTAGAGTGGTGTTATTACATGGATGGGGATGACCTCATTGAGCGTGCTGATGTAAACATCATGCACAGCAGAATGAAGGCCAGTATGGATAGGGCTGATAACAACACTATCTTTATCACTGACCTGATCCCCAAGTACAAGAAGAACAATATAACCCTTAAGATACTCACACTTATCACCAGTGTGGCTATGCTTGCCAGGATACTTATCAAACGATTGGAGGATAGTTTCGATATACTCTTTGATCAGGCTGATATGGTACCCAAAGACAAGGAAAAAGTAGTTAACCTTATACTTGCCTTACAGGATGCTGTCCCTGTGTTGGAAGCTGTTAAGATAGATCCTGATAAGAAGAAAATGTAGAAAGGAGGTACTTTATGGATTGGCCTTGGTTATTGGTGTTTCCCTTTGCCTTCGTGATACTCATCATGGTCATAAAGGTTATCAAGTCAACAAAAAAATCTAACGCATGGAGGAAGTACTATGGATATAAAGATTAAGGCCTTTATTATCATTACTACTATAGTAATCGCCTCGGGCTGTGCTAAACCCAAGCCCGACTTCAACAAGGCTATTAACGACGCTTTCCGTAGGCCTGGTGCTATCCAGCCTACCAGTACCTACGATGACCCTTATAGTATGCAGTGTGGGTACTGTGGTAAATTCTTCAGGAAGGGCACTAAGGCCGCTAAATACCATTTAGGCAGGTACTGTGAGGACTAAACATGACAGAGAAACTACCAGTATGCAGAGATTGTGTATTTGCATCAGAATGTGGTAATCTGTCTAAAAACCAGAAGATGGTTGTCTGTGATTTCTTCATAGACAACCATCAGGATGTTAAGATAAAAGCCACATATTTAGTCAAACTGGTGCATGACTTAGGCCTTAAACATATACTGGGTATATTCAGTGTACTACCCTACAGAAGGAGCAAACATGGCAGAAAAAACGTTGCCTAAGTGCAGAGACTGTGCTTGGCGTTGGGATTGTGGTAAAAAGAGTGTACACAAAGAGCCACTAATAGTATGTGATTTCTTTATAAGCGTACATTGGTCTAAAGTAGACACTATATGCTACACCAACAAGATACTTACAAACAATAACCTTATGTATATACATCAAATAATAGATATATTACCACAGGAGGATGATAATGAGCGACAAGATTAAAATTAAAAGAGCAATAAAGGTTAATGTATTGACCACGGACAATAAGAGGGTCATAGGTAAAGTAAACCTTGGCAAGTATGACAGGTTTAGCGATCTGTTGGCAAACGAGAAAAGCGTGTTTATCACCTTGTATGATATTACATCAGAAGGTGCTAACGTACGTATGATTAACAAATTTCAGATCGTCTGGGCAGAGCCCACTGACGAGACCGTAGAGGAGGTATAACTATGAAAAATACAATAATCACAATCATGGCAATTTTTTGTTTTGTAAATTCCGCAACCGCAAACCAGAATAGAGGTAATGTATTTAACGAGTATACTTATATAGAACATATTACTGAAAAGTATGGCAAAGACAATGTGATTTCCTATATACTGTCTAAACGTGAGGGTAAGATAACAATTGAAACTGATGATTATATTGGTACCTACAACGGCCGGCCTGGTAAAGACTATGTCAATACCAACACCATACTTAAGGACATCAGAAAGATGAATTCTGATGTGCTTGCCTTCGCTGATGGTGTTAAAGAAAAAGCCAATGAGCAAGTCAAATATGTTAAGATTGGTGGCCAGTGGTTTAAGAAAAGGTCTAACACCACACTTAAGATTCGTAGTGGTGGATATGCTGATATAGATGAGGATATCGCAAACTCTGGATCAGGTCCTGCCACAGTGGCTACCTTTAACGGTGATAGTAAAGAGGCCGAGGCTTTTCTTAAAAACAAGATCCCGGAAATGGAAAACATCATAAATAAGTTCAAGATGTCGTCCAAAAGAGTGCTGACTATGGATATATCGTCTAGATATTCGGGAGAACTTGATCTCAAAAACCAGTTTGATAACTACGTGTACATGACCAGACTTCTTAATTCCAGACTTGGTAAATGTGAAGATCAAACGTTAATTACAAAGGTTCAAGAGTTAAGGGCTTACTACGCACAATTCAACGGTACCCTTAGTATGTTGGTTAGTAAAAGAATAACTTATCTGATAAAGAAGAATAATCCAGGCAAAGACAGAAAGGAATTAATCCTGATCACGGCTAGAGAGCAGAATGCTGGCTACCCAACGATTGGTAAACCCTGGAGCAGTTCTTGGAGGTAATTATGGCTATCGGTATAGATCTTAACAAATTAAAGGCTGAATTAGATAACGTTCCTGATACTTTACAAAAACTATGGACAGCGTTAGAACTGGCTGTCAAAGAAGCCTTTGAAGCTAAAGAATCAGTAGGTTATGCTAAAAGAGAGGCCAGAGACACACATCAACAGAATCTTCAACTCCTTAACGAGATCACTCGTTTGGAAGGCGTAGTGGAGGAATTAAAGACTAAACTTAAACAGGATGAGGAGGTGGTAAGTGGACAAGTGGATGGTGTGTAGTATACTAGGTATATTAATATCATCACTTATATTCCTAGTATTTTCATGTTAAAAATTATATAGTAGTACACACGTACCTATAGGGTGCGTAATTACAGAAGTACTGTAGGCAGGGCTCCTAAGCCCGGAGGGTGGTAGGGAACATTCATTAACCTTTTAAACTAATGAACAAGGGAGATTCAAAATGAGAAAAGCAGCAATTAGTCTGGTATGTATGATGGTATTCTACATTGTTTCTGTTGTTAACGTAAAAGCCGAAACCTTTGACAACGGTGATTACTATATGGGTAATCCTGATCCTGTGTATCTTGGATCTGGCCGTGGTATGACTTTTTACACTCTTAATGGGTTCCATCTCTACACCGTGGGACTTAACCTTCATGTGCCTGCTGAGGCTACTGATAAGGATTTCTACATCAGGGTTTTCAGAGGCAACCCTAATGAAGGTAAAAGTGGTGAACTTCTTTATAAGAGTGCTGCATTCCGTCTTCAGGAAGGTGATGGTTGGCAGGACGCTATTGTTGATTATAAATTCGAGCCTGGTGAATACTATACTGTTCACTTCGCAAATAGTTGTGAAGATCTCGGTGATCTGAGAGCTGTTCAACTTGACAATAATGGCCCTGTAGAGTATCAAAACCTGATTCTTGAAATGGGTAGTTATAACTGTGATGGAGATAACCCAGTGGATTCGTTTACCATTGGAAGCTACGTTGTCATGCGGTTTAATGAAGGTAATCTCGGTAATGTGTACACCGAAGACGATATGGATCAAGCATACAACAATGGTATTGATGCCAATGTATGTGAGCCTGAAGTTATTACCAATACCGTCATCAAAGAAGTGCCTGTGTATATCACATTAGAAGTACCTACTGGTATTACACAAGAAACTCTTGATGCAGCAGTTGCTAAAGCATATGCTGATGGTGTAGCATCGGTTGAATGCCCTGCAGCAGTTGAATGCGATTGTACTGCTACAGAAGAAGAGGAACCTGTTAACGAAAAGCCAAAACCCAATAAACCACAGACCAAGGTCGGTGGTGTACTAAAAGGTACCGGAGCAGAGGTATTTGTGGAAGTGCTTGAAAGAAACACCAATCACAGACACATCCTGTACTCCCTGATTAACGGTAGAAGAACTAAACTGTGCTGGTCTACTCAGACCGGTCGTGTGGTCAGTCTCGGTGTGATTCCCGAGGGTACTCCTGTTCACTTCAAACTTCAAAACAAAAACACCAGAAAAGTACACATGACTGGAAACAGCAAATCCAGAATTACTGGGTCTGATACAGAGTGGGTACTTGGATGGAAAGACGGTGGAAACACTTACGATGCCTGTCAATTCAAGGTGTCTGGTGTTAATCACTAAGGAGGTGCCATGGTAGCAGAAACGATAGGTGAGGTCATGGGTTTCACTATATTCTTCGGAATGGTGATAATGCCTATGAGTGCAATGATTGTGGGCAACATCATTGCGATGTTCACACTTTAACGTAAAGGCAGGGGCTTCGGCCCCTGCTTAGGAGTAAACCATGAAAAGACCAAGTATAGAAACATGTATGCAAGTAATGGTGTGGTTCTTTATATTCGTTATTGGTTTTGTTGCAGGAGCCCTCACCGTTCTATTTACACTAACTTATTAAAGGAGGTTATACCATGACTACAGCTAGTAAGTACGACAAGTATAGACTTACCGACTACGAACAGCATGTGCTTGAGAAATCAATCAAAATGCCAAATGGTAAGGCTATTTGTGGTGAATGCGGTAATATGGTAAACATTAAGTTCTTAAGAAAGAAACCTGAAGAAGGTGTGCTTCATGCTAAATGTCTACTGTGTTTCTCAAACGAAATGGAGGAGGTTGAAGATGATAATTAAAATAATGTGGATAGAGGTGGAGGATACCGATAATGATGCCCAGAAGAAAGTCAGGATGTATGTTAAAGTAGATGAGAAAGACTGGCCGACTGATGTTGAAGGGCTGCTAGTAAGTGGTATCATGATAAATGAGTATGCTGAAGGTATGCAGAAGTTCTTTGGAGAGAACCCCATCAGCGCCATACTTGAATGTAGGTTTGATAAAATGTTTATAACCTACGGTACTAACGCTATAACCCAGGAAGACATAGACAACTTATGGAGGTTAAAACTATGAAAAATAAATCTGCTGCTGTAGTCAGGCATTTCAAACAGAGAATGCAACAAAGACATGGTGTGAAGCTGACAGACAACGATATGGTAAACATTAACAAAGCAGTGGAGGATGGCAACTCGTACTTTATTGAACTACAATCAAGAAGAGTTGTTGTTTTGGACATACCTATCAGGGGTAAAATGTTCAGAGTTGTGTACGATCTAAACAGAAAAGCCCCAATAACAACACTATACCCTGGAAAGGAGGCATTACTATGCTTAAAAAGATTGCTATAGTCTTTCTACTCATCAACATGTTTCACACATGTATGTCTTTTGTTGATGATTATGTAAACCCTTTTGACTATGAGCTCAACTATACTGAGTTGGCTTACATGGAGGAATAGTATGGAATGTCCTGCAATATTTAGATCACCACCTGACTTCTGTAGAATAATTAAAAACTATGATACCACAGGTAAACTGATATCCATTACATGCTCTGAATGTGATCGTCCATCGGTGATGTGCGCATGTATGGGGCTGTACAAGTTAGATGTTGGTTCCAACCACATGTGTACTGATATCGCCTGCGCTGCCAACATAATGAATGTAGTTAAATCATTACCTGTTGATGTATGTGATTGTTGGTTGATTAAACCAGACAGGTACAAGAGTAAATGTTTTATATCTGAGTGTAATGAAATCACCGATCATCAGATTGATTCGTATGATTTCAGGTGCTACCCTAAGGACGGACCATTCAATCTGAAGTGTCTAAATTTAGGGCATACACTCAAGACCAATGCCAGATTTGGTATTAAGGGTCCTGCAAACAAAAGTATTTACGCTAATCCAGGCAGGAAGTGGCTCAGTATCAACGGCTATCCTATGGCATGGTCTGCTTACGACAGATTCTGGTACATACAGAATGATAATGGTGCCTGGGTCAGGGCTAACTGGAAATATCTTTTGGGAGGTTAATAGGTAGGGGAGGGCAACCTCCCCCTGCCATTAGGGGAGTACTTGCGTGCTCCTCTACTGGTGGGTAATAACGCCTGCTACAACCCTGTAAACATTAATTTGTCCCGGGACCGTTAAGCGGAGCAATTAGGTCCTGAAAGGAGGCAGCTATGCCACGTCTTGTAGTACGTAGCCGCTTATGAGTGGCTACGAGGAAAGAGGAAGAGGGAAGCAAATGAACACTAACCCTTCTCGGAGGGCCGTAGGTCGCGGTATCCTGTTGCTCTGCGGCAGGACTGTAGATTGCGGCTGGATACTTATCTGCGGCTGAATGCTTACAGGCGGCTGGAAGGTTCACTAGCCGATTTTGAAAGAACCGGGAACTAAATTATATCATTTGCATGTCAACTTTTTAATTCACATCTTAACCACGTAGATGAGGCCGTTAACTTTTCAACACAACCGTTTGAACAAAAGGAGACAAACGATGGCAGGAATAAACAAGGCTATTTTGATAGGTAATTTAGGCGCGGATCCGGAGATACGGTACACACAGTCAGGGACACCTGTAGCAAACTTTTCAATTGCGACATCTGATGTTTGGAAAGATAAAGAAACAGGTGAGAGACAGGAAAAGACTGAATGGCACCGTATAGTATGTTGGAGAAAACTGGCTGAGATAGCCGGTGATTACCTGAAGAAAGGTAAGCAGATATACATTGAAGGTAAACTGCAAACTAGGTCATGGGAAGATAGGGATGGTATCAAACGGTACACTACTGAAATTATGTGTACTACACTTCGTATGCTTGGTACCAAGAACAGCAACTTTACTCGTCAGGAAGAGCCGCCGGCAATTCCCGAAGACGATATACCATTCTAAAGGATGCTTATGAGAAACGAATTAATGATTAAACTAGTGGCAGAGAAAACTGGTCAGGCTGAAGACACTGTGATAGCAGTGTTGGATGCCTACCAGGAGGTACAACAACAATCAATCAACGCGTGGATGGAAAACTATCACCGTATAATCATGGAGGGTAAGGAAAATGCCAAAGATGGGCAGAAAACAGAAGAAGATGTTGTATCTGAGTCTGTATCATCTGATAATCGACAACCCTGATAAGCCTATTAGGACATGGCAATCAGAGGTAGAGCTAGATCCTATGTATAAACAATGGGTGGTAAGCTTTAAGCCTATGGTATTTAAGTCTGTTCTTAGGGCTATTGATGTCAGTATATCCATAGCCCAGGCCGATGGGTCTGAGAAGATATACCATCGTCGGTTTATAATACAAAACAAGGCACTGTCGTCAGATGCAGCTAAACGAGCACGTAATGGGGCCAAGATCGTTCAGGTCTACCAAGGCAACTGGATAGACAAAATCGAAAACGGCGTGATACACTCATATAAACAGAAAGGATGGTAGCCAGGGTTGGGCCTCTTTATGAGGCCCCTTCCCTCAACTGGAGGCATAGGTAATTCTGCCTATGCCCCCTGAGAGGGTAGTTTGACGATGACTCTCGCTAACCACTAGGACAGGGGGACTGTAGAATTGTTATGTACTGCTCTAGATCCAACTACACCTGTGTTGTACCATTCCCCGTCTGCTGAGTCCGATCGTAAGGCAGACACCCCAGTTCCATTGGCAAAAACACCTAACCCACAGGAGGACAGCGGTAGCACAGTCTTATGCTGCGGCCGGGAGCACCTCTGCGGCTGAGCCATACGACGCGGCAGGGTGGTTCACTAGCTTTTTCTAGAAAGTTGGGGAACCACATGTGATAACTTACATATGAAAATCTTTTAACCTGTGGCACTTGCCACGTCCCGCACAGAGACGCGGCAAGAGCTGTTATTAGGACCCCGCTCCGTGTGGCTCACACCTGAGCTCGTATGCTGGGAAGCTGGGCCGGGAATGCTGGGATCCTCGTATGCTCGGAATTCTCTAACCGTTAATAAATTAAAGAAAGGAGGAACTGTTAATATGGAGACATTATCAACGCTTAACATCGATGGTACCGCCATACCTGTATTTCGTGGCGAACTACTCGGTAGCAGTCTCATGGACTTCATGAAGATTGTCTTGGATGAATTAGGCCTAGTAGAACAAGTACATTTTATTGACATCAGGGAAAAGAATGACCTGATTAATATAGATGACGAAGGTTCTGTTCTGCGGGCCATGTATGATCCCATATATGGTGCTATTACCATCTCACTTGGTGAGATATGGGAAACATCGCTCAGTGAAACTAACAAACTGAGGAAGAAAACACTGTCGCTTCAAGCGATGCTGCACTTCGCGTTCTGTGAAACCTTCCTGCATGAGTGTTATCACTGCCAAAGTCATGGTGCCAAAGGAAAAGAGTGGATCCATGATTCGGAAGAGAAGGAAGCCGAAGAGTTTGCGATCAATTGGCTATGTGATATGGCTAAGGATCACAACTTGGAACTCCCAGCAGCCGGGGATGACGGCTGGTTTGGGGAAAGACTAACCGAATGGCATGAACTGGTCAAAGACTCATCTGAAGCACATCTAAAGATGTTCACAGATATGCATGAGAAACGTATAGTGTGGAAAGATGTCTATAAAGACATTAACTTCGAGACTATGCGTGAGTACTATCGTCTCATAGCACTGGATGCATTGGATGATGCCGCTTGGGGAGCCTCTGAACTGGTAGCAGTCGTGCCTATCCAGGCTCCTGACACTGAAGCCACTAAGCCGGATGTTCCTGAGCCACCTAAGGAAGGTCCAATGGATGAGTTCTACTCTGATGAGCCGGTTGCCTCGTTCGATGATGACATCGACCCTGACAATGTGCTTATAGACGAGCCACTGTTCGATCCTGGCATAGCCGATACAACACTAGAATATGGTGATACCGCGGTAGTGGAAACACCTCCCGCACCACCGGCTGAGAAGCCAGTCGAGGAGCCCAAGGTAGTACACAGGGATCCCGAGAATGGAGCAGTTAAACAACCAACCATCACTGTGGATGAGCAAACAGTGATCGCCAAAGAGGTAGTTCATAGACTATTCCATCACATGTTTACAAAATGTGGTTGGACTGGTGAAACATGGGATCAGTCGTTAGTAGGTACCATCATGGAGCCAGTACTGGTTGATGATGTACGGAATGTACGGCAGGTCTTCATGGGTATGAACACCGTGGATGATGGTAAGTTTCGTCGCAATGTCAAGATCACAGACCATATCAAAGGGGATCTCCAGAAGAGTGGAGCACCTAAGTATGAGCTGTTCCTGAATGCCAACGGCAAACGGGTTAAGAGAGTCATTGCCCCAGTTAACATGCGTATGCAGTCTGACGCCACTAAGGAGATGAAAGAGGGCAAGTGGATAGCTTGGCTTATGGATGGTTATAAGTCGGCTAATGCGGACTCAATCCTATTCCGATTGAGATTTGACCCTGAACATGATACTGAGGTGGAGTGGACTCGATGGCCAGAAAAGTAGTTAAAGGAATAGTACGGCGAATACGCAGGAAGAAGGCAACTATTGATCTAGAGATGGGCGGGTCCCTTAAGGCGCCCGCTTCGTCTCTGAAAATAGGAGACAAGGTAGTTATAGGATACGACTATACTACTATGGAGGTACGCAATGTATGGACAGAGGAGCAATACTATCATGAAAACCCACCTGACGAGAGCAGTATGGTCTCGGAGTTTAGCATGGATGGTAATAAGATTGACGACCTACCTTAGATGGAATGCTGGGAATTGCTCGGAATTCTCTGTCCGGTAATGTGTGGTAATTAAATTGGTGGAAAGGGGGTACCGAAAAACTTGGCATTTTTTGAAAAGTCAAAAACTTGGCATTTTTCGAAAATCGATTTCGTTTTTTGGCATTTTTTGAACCGGCATCACTTAAATCAGGCCGACGGAAAACTTGGCATTTTTCGAAACCGAGCCTTAGGAATGGTAAATTTCTTGGCATTTTTCGAATACAGCTGGGATGCTCGGAATTCTCTTTTCAGTCTTGTGTGTGGGGATTGGCCTCGCACGAAACGTTAACGCTATTTTTATGGAGGACTTTTATTATGAGTTTGAATGTATTGTTTACGCACGTCACATGTTCGATTAAGCAGCAGGATGGAGAACGCAGGATTAACGGTAATTACATTCCTGCAAAAGGAGACACCAACGCAAGATTCATCACCAGAGTTGTTGATCAGGATGGTGAATACAGGCAGATCACGTTCTGGAACAGAAATGGCGACACCCCGGGTAAAGGCTTCGCAGATATCGCAGCGAAGTGGATTACCAATGGTCGTATGGTATCTTTTCAGGCCAATGAGAAAGTCGTTCGGGATCAGGATTACAGGAATCCGGACAACGGTTATGCAATGGTCATCGATCCTGAGACGGGCAAAGCCCTGAAGCAGGAAAAAGTGTACTACACCGCCATCCCGGGCACTCTGAAACTTAGCAGTGCTGCCAAGGATTCCTTCAACCAGGTTGCGGATGAGATCAAGAACTTTGATCCGGCCAATCCCAGTGTGGATCCTTTCTTCCGTCGTCCGCCCAATTGGAACGTCGAGAACCACGCTGATCAGGCGATATTCAAAGACCTGATGAAAGCCAGGACCGGTGCTACTTACATCGAAGGTAATGAGTACTACGGTCATGCCCGTGTTGGGATGGCAAAGAAGGGTTCTTCGAATGCTCACAGTGATGAGAGCAAGGTACAGAACGCGGTCAATAACAATGATGTCGTACAGGCAGTTGGTGGAGTTACCCTTCAGGCATTGAGGGATAACAACTGGACAGATGCTCAGATCATGAGCAGTGAAAAGTATAATGTTCTGCTTCCGAAGAAGGTGGAAGTACCGGCACCACCGGCAGAAGTTCCTGCACCTCCTCAGGAAAGCCAGGCATCCAGTGATGGGGCAGACGAGCCTATCTATGCCTAAACAGTAGTTGATTGTCTCCTTATGTTGGTGCCTCCCGGCGTATTGCTGGGGGGTACCACATTTTTTTATTATTACTCCCGTATTTTTTTGTTAAGGAGGTAGTAGTTATGTATATAGTATGGAGTAGTATAGTAGTATTACCGTTTTATTTTGTTTGGAGCATTGTGGTAGTTTCTTCTCGAATGCGGGCGAGAGAGCTGCTTAGTGAACGGCATACTCGTTTATACTCCAGGTTTTTAGGGTAGTGAACTTGGCAATTTTTGAACGGGCGCTAAAATCTTGGCATTTTTTGAACCGACTTATTTTTGGCATTTTTCCATTAATAGTAAAAACATTTCAACATCATCTTTAGTTAAGTCTAACGCTTCAAACTTGGCAAAATTCCAGTCAAGATAATTATTAAGTTCTTCATCAACAGTAGTACCATGCTTCTTAGCAGTATCAACAAACGTATAATATTCTTCTTCCGTCAATTCCATTTCGTCAGTGTCTTCATTAAATTTCATTATGTTTCCCCTTTCTTCTACCATCTAGTTTAGTATAAATATTATGGTAGTAATATAATAAAGTATCATCATCTATTTCATATTCATTAGTACTGAGTAAGAAATTTACTACAGCATTTTCCGACCAAGGTTTATCTCCTGGCTTTAAGTTAGCATTGATTAAATTACGTACTCTATTAATCCTAGTGTATGGACCATCATTAATTCTATAACTCTTTTGAACCGGCATATCTAACTCCTTTTATATTATATTATATTACAATAGGTATTGTATTATATTACAATAGGTATTGTATTATATTACAATAGGTATTGTATTATATTACAATAGGTATTGTATTACAATAGGTATTGTATTATATTACAATGTCTTTCTTCACCCTACTATATTATAATATAACCATTCTTTTTTGTTTGTCAACCCCTCTGGCAACATTAGTTAACAAAAAACTATATTAGTAGTAATATAGTAGTATATAACTAACAAAATACTATATATTAGTCTATATGGCGGCATTATAGAGCGTAATGCTATTATATGGCCTTATATGTCCTATTTTACTAACAATATCAACAAAATGGAGGATTTTATGGAAAATGGCAAGCTTACACCCCTTAATAGTGAGACAGGTATCAGGGCAGACAAGATTGTCTACTTTAGGGACTTTGGTAAACGAATTGAGGTAGTTATGGAAGGTGGCCACAGTATGACAATAGATGGTGATAGGGTGGAACCATTACGCCATGCTATATCTAAACAGATAGACCACTATACTAACACTACTACTGGTACAGAGGACAACTCTGAAGCAGTTGATGCTGATTTCGTAGAGATTCCAATGGTTTCCGACGCGCCGGAAGATATCATTGAAGACCTGGAGGCTATGGCAGACATGTTGGAGGATACAGGACTACCTGAGAACATCTGTGCTGACTATCCTACCTGTTTATCGGTATCTAAAGAGGAAAAAGACTGTATTCCCGGTGGGTTGCATTGCTACCGGACACATGATACCCCGTCGATCGATACTACACCCGAGGCAGACGCAGAAATCGAAGAGAGGCAGACGGAAGAGAACGAGGTAGAATTTGGCCACTAAGTATTGGACAACACTACTATTATTACTATATTACTATCGATCGATAAATAAATGTGCATCGATTTGAACTCTTTCGACAGTGTGAGTGTGGTCGATCGACACCCCGCAGACTGTAATTACACTATAACATAGTATAGTATAATATAGTTTAATACTAATATTGTGGTCTAGTTTAGTAGTCTAGTATAGTTGGTCTAGTTTAGTAGTCTAGTTTAGTAGTATAGTTTAGTGTAGTAATTGTAGTCTAGTCTTATGGTATAATATAATATAATCTTGTGGAGGGAACATGGACATACCTTGTCAAGGAATGAAGGGGTGT
>Ga0180433_10005357_pt1 | contig 17414 bp, 16 predicted proteins | sample SS_ome_8_FD_132980 | JGI IMG/M metagenome (GOLD analysis project Ga0180433, IMG submission 132980) | Hypersaline lake sediment archaeal communities from the Salton Sea, California, USA - SS_1_D_1 metaG | ecosystem: Environmental > Aquatic > Non-marine Saline and Alkaline > Hypersaline >... | reverse complement strand
ATAAATTGGAGGAGGAAGTGGATAAGTGGTGCGATGAAATATTGGAAAAAAGTCCCGGAGCCATAGCTGGTATCAAGGCATGCTTTAATGCTGCCACTACCTATATGCGGGGCATAGAAGCAGTTTCGGCACAGTATCTCTGGAACTATTACGCTTCCGAAGAAGCTGAACACTGGAAGAACGCGTTCTGGCAGAAAAAGAAGCCAGACTGGCAAAGATTCAGGAGGAAAGAAATATTTCCAGCAGTTTATGAATGTGACGAAAAGGGAGAGTCGTGAGCTAATAATCGAGTTAGGGTAAATATATGGAGAGTATTAAAGATAAGGTTGCCATTATTGGTATGGGCTGCACTAAGTTTGGCGAGAGATGGGACGCTGGACTTGATGACCTGGCTATAGAAGCTGTTTATGAGGCTTACGAAGATGCAGGTATCGATCCTGAGGATATTCAGGCTTGTTGGTATGGAAGCGTCACTCAACCTGTGGTCGGCATTGGCTGTACTCATCTGGCGGGACCGCTGAAGCTCCATGGCATACCTATGAGCCGAGTCGAGAATTGGTGTACCACCGGACACGAGGCTCTAAGGAATGCCTGCTTTGGTGTTGCTTGTGGTATGTATGATTTAGTTTTGGCGTTAGGTGTAGAGAAGCTCAAGGATACTGGTTTCCCCGGTTTGGGAACTGGACGGGGCATGAGTACAGTACTGGAAGCACGCCGCACCGCACCGGGTTCGTTCGGCATGATTGCCACTCGATATTTCTACACCTATGGATTGAGCCCCGAGGAAGGTAAGCGCACAATTGGTAAAATTGCAGTCAAGAACCATTACAACGGAAGCCTTTGCCCCAAGGCTCACTTCCACAACGAGGTAACCCTAGAACAGGTGATGAATGCTCCTATTATTGCCTGGCCTCTGGGGCTTTTTGATTGCTGCGGTAATAGCGACGGGGGCACCGCAGCCCTCTTGGTTCCCGCCAACCAGGCTAGAAAATACAGGCATGACCCTATATATATAAAGGGCGTAGGTGCGGCTCATTCCGCTCTGCTTCCTCAGAACCGCCCGGCTTTCGATTGGCTCCATTTTGAGGAGGTCATAAATTCCTCCCGCCAAGCTTACGAACAAGCTGGAGTAAAAAACCCCCGAGAGCAAATAGATATTGCTGAAGTTCATGATTGCTTTACCAGCACGGAGTTGCTTCTCTACGAACTCCTCGGTTTTAGCCCAGAAGGCAAAGCCAAGGAGGACATCGATTCTGGCTTCTTTGGGCTCAGTGGCGGTTTGCCTGTAAACAGTGATGGCGGGCTGAAATGCTTCGGACACCCGGTAGGCGCTAGCGGCCTCAGGATGACTTACGAGGTTTACAAACAACTCCAAGGCAAAGCTCAATCGTCCGAGCGTCAACTAAAGGATGCCAAGCTTGGTATATCGCAAACCTTTGGTGGTCCCCCTCAAGTAGCTGCAGTGGCTGTTCTGGGGAGGGAACCAGGCTATCCTTAACTAAATCTGGCTGTATCATAGCTCTTTTCAGTAAAGGAAGTCGAGTGATATTCTTCTGTCGTGGTTTGGTCTACGAAATGAGTTGTGTTAGAATTTGTTTAATAAGGGAAAATGCCTATTTATGAGTACTGTTGTGATTCCTGTAATCGAATTGTTAGCTTATACCGGCAGAACTCCTCTTCGCCTCCACCACCCTGTCCTCGCTGTGGCAACAATGAGTTGAAGCGGATATTCTCCACTTTTTCCGTGCAGAAAACACATAAGGATGTTTATGAAGGTATACTTTCCGACCGTGAGCTGACCCAGGGCATGATGCGTGATGATCCAAGAGCAATAGTTGAATGGAATAAGAGAATGAGTGGCGGCGAGAAATCTCCTCCGGAATATGAGGAAATAACTGAGAGAATGGAGAAAGGCGAATGGCCGGCTACACAGATAGAAGAAAAAAGGAAAGAGTTCTCCGGACAATGAGAAAACATGTCTGAGAATGATTGAATTATAGATGTCCTATGCCCATTGATGAATTTATTTGTCAGAACTGCCACAGAAGGGTGTCGTTTTTAGTAAGGGGTATTTTTGCCCCCTTTGTTCCAAAATGCTCATCCTATGGTAGTGCCAACTTATCGCGTATCATTTCCGGCTTTACCTACCATAAAGCATTGAAAACTGTATGGGAAGAAAGCAGTGAGCCTACAATACACCCTGGTGATGCCTATTACAGGGATCGCCGGAATATCGGCCGTTGGATGGAAAAAATTTCAGTACATAGGACAGGAGATGCCATCCCAGATTCATGAAAAAATACAAGCAGCCAGGGAAGGTGTGTTGCCTGAGCTGCTGAAGGACCTAGAAAGTGCCTCACCAACTGCTGCGTATGATTGATGCCAATCTCAATCGCTCCAGTGAAGGTTTGCGGGTTCTGGAAGATGTTGCCCGCTTTCTTATTAACGATGCTGAATTGTGCCAGCGGCTGAAGACTCTACGTCATGATTTAGCCCGGTGCACGAGCTCACTGAATGCAGAGCTACTATCTCAGAGAAATGCCTGGCACGATGTTGGATATCTGTCTTCAAGAGCAAATGAACGCAACATGGAAACAACCTCACCGCGGAGCCTGCTGGACTTGGTTACAGCTAACGCTAAAAGAGTAGAAGAGTCTCTTCGGGTGGTAGAAGAGCTAGCTAAATTACCAGAAATAAGTCATGTGCTGAGTTCATCCAGATTTGAACAGGCTAGATTTACTCTTTATACCTTGGAGCGAGATTTGATTTCCCTCATATTACGACGGGACAAAACAGAAAGAATGTCAGGACTTTACGTCATTCTGGATAGGCAATTTCTGATGGGCAGGGATGAACTGGACATCACCAGACAAATTATTGAAGGTGGCGCTAGAGTAATTCAACTTCGAGATAAGGAAAGCAAAAGGGGAGAACTTATAGTTGTAGCAAAGAAAATCAGGGATCTCTGTAGTCAAGCGGATGTTCTATTTATAATAAATGATTACCTGGACATGGCTTTAGCTGTCGATGCCGATGGACTTCATATTGGGCAGGAAGACATGCCTTTGCCTGTAATCAGAAAGCAATTGCCCATAGACAAAATAATTGGCTGCTCCGTCAGGACTCTACCGCAAGCAACAAAAGCTCAAACTGAAGGAGCAGACTATATTGCTGTAGGATCTATATTTCGAACGACAACGAAAATAGAAGCCACTGTGGTGGGAGTGGATATGCTCAAAGACCTTAAGAGAACAGTATCTACTCCTATAGTGGCTATTGGTGGCATTAGCCAGAATAATGTTGATGAAGTAGTGGCTGCTGGTGCTGATGCTATAGCTGTGATTAGTGCTGTTTTAGGCGCGAAAGACGTTAAGGGAGCTGTGCAGAAATTGGTCGCAAAAATAGACTCGGGGAAGGAGCGATGTCAAAACCTGTAGAAGACTTGGAAATTATTGCTGCGGATCTTCGCCCTTATTTTGCGGCTGAAGATGAAGCGCGAGAGAGAGCCTTACGTAGTTGCCGTCGCATTATTCGCTATAGCGCTGACGCCATACGCGCCGTGCATCGCCAGGAGCACGACAGGGCAAAGCAACTCCTTGGCTCAGCTCACGGGCTAGTTCAAGAACTAAACCACGACCTGGCTGAGCACGGAAAACTACTTCACACAGGTTTCATCCACGACGCTCAAAAGGAGTTCGCTGAGGGATGTATAACCTCGGCTTTGATTGACGGGGAAGACTTGCCGAAGCCGGAAACGCTGGGCGTAAGCAATCCTGCTTTCCTTGATGGCTTAGGCGAATCCGTGGGGGAATTACGGAGGTATATATTAGATAGTCTCAGGCGAGACGATTTCTCACGCTGCGAGGAATTACTGACTATAATGGATGAAATCTACGGAATTTCAATCACTATGGACTTTCCGGAATTGCTTGCTCATGGTCTGAGACGAACCACCGACACGATACGGGCTATTATAGAAAGAACACGAGGAGACTTAACGGTTTCCTTAAGACAAAAAAATCTGCAAAGGAAACTTGATGATCTAAGTTAGTCTTCTTTAGTGTGCTAATCCTCTTTATATTTATAGAATCCTTCACCGGTCTTACGTCCGAGACGACCAGATTCAACCATCTTTTTCATTATGGAAGACGGAGAGAGGCAGGGATCATTGCTCCTTTCATACATTGCACGGGATACCATATAGCCAACGTCGAGCCCGTTAAAGTCGGCGAGAGCCAGTGGACCTATGGGATGACCCAGCCCGAGGGTCATGCTCTTGTCAATATCCTCCACACTGGCAACACCATTCTCAAGCAAGCGCACAGCAGCTCCAGTCAAAGCTATCAATAGATAATTGAAAATAAACCCGGGAGTATCTCTAACCATAATGATTTCCTTTCCAAGTGAGTAGCCGAACTCTTTTACCGTCGCAACAGTCTCCTCACTGGTAGTATCCGCTCTGACAATCTCAAGCAGCTTGCTTGGCGGTACTGGAGAGAGAAAATGTGTCCCGATTACCCTGTCCGGGCGGTTGGTCACTCGGGCAAGTTCCGTGATGGAGAGACAAGATGTATTGGAGCAGAGGATGGTATTTTTAGAACAGATTCGGTCTATTTCTGCGAAAATCCTTTCCTTGAGTTTCATATCCTCAGGGACAGCTTCTATAACTAAATCTCGATCATACAAGTCCTCCAGTATGACGCTTCCCTTAATATGGGACAGGGTCGAGTCCTTATCCTGCGGAGATATCCTACCCTTCTCCACACCACGGGCCAGGTAGTATTCTATTGCTAATATGCCCTTGCTGAGAATCTGTTCGCTGATTTCTGTAACTGTTACCTCATACCCAGATTGAGCACAGACCTGGACAATACCGCTGCCCATGAACCCACAGCCAACTACACCTACTTTCTTGATTCCCATAGTAGTAACTCCTTTCCTACTGCCAGACTGCTACCACTATACTCGACACTGATAAGCAAACTAATCGTTTGGGCTCTGTCCCAACTTAGTGTTAACTTAACCATCACAATCCCATCTCTCTGGCTACTATTTCTCGATAGAAATCAGCATCACCAAAAGCAAGCTCTGCAGCCTTGGCACGCCTGGTGTAATAATGAAGGTCATGTTCTATGGTAGCGCCAATAGCCCCGTGAATTTGATGTGCCAGAGCAAACACACGCTGAGAAGCTTTGCCTGTCCAGGCCTTGGCTATAGCTATCTCTTTAGTGCAGGGGACTCCTTCACTTAACATCCAGGCTGCCCGATAGGTGCTAAACCTCGCACCATCAACATCGGTTGCCATATCGGCACAATAGTGCTGTATGGCCTGAAAGCTGCCAATGGGACGGTCAAACTGCTTCCTTTCTTTGGCGTAATCCACTGTCATCTCTAATACTCGCTGAATGTTGCCAACTGTCTCACAACATTTTCCCACCGCTGCCCTCTCTATTGTCTTTTGTACTGTGCTCCATCCTTGATTTAATCGACCCAAAATACTGGCTTCAGATACTGGCATTTGGTCAAAAACCACCTCACATAGCTTATCTCCAGCGATGGTCTCCAAAACTGTGTACTCTATTTTGGGATCCTTGGCATCGACCAAGAATATGGTGATTCCGTTTTCAGGCTTGGTTTTGGCGACGCATAGCAGGTTATCAGCAATATGAGCATCAGGGACAAAAAGTTTTGTGCCACTGATTATATAGCTGCCATCACTTCGAGCCGCCTCGACTGTTACTGAACGATCATCATAATTATAGTAGCCAGGTTCGGTAAAGGCTAACGTAAGGATTTTCTCGCCAAGGATTATCTTCGGTAGGTATTCCTGTTTCTGTTCTTCTCTTCCAAAATCTAGGATGGATAAGCCTCCAAGAACCACTGTGGAGAAGAATGGTCCGGGCAGACAAGCCCGCCCCATCTCCTCTAATAGAACTGCCAGATCGAGAAAATTCATATCACCGCCGCTGTATTTCCCGGGGAAAGCCACGCCCATCCAACCCAGCTGAGCCATCTGCTCCCAGAGTTCTCTGGAAAAGCCAGTCTTACTTTCTTCCATCTGTTTAACGAATGACTTTGGGCACTTATCAGTCAGGAAGTCGCGGGCTGTCTTTTTTAGCATTTCTTGTTCTTCAGTAAGAGTTAACTCCATTAATATCCTCCTGTATAAAAAATTCCAAGCATCTTTCTGATCTACCAGTGAAGAATCTTTGAAAGATTGAATCTTTCGCTCGGCTCAGAGTAACAGCTTATGAGCTCGGTAACCCCAATCCGCGTACAGCCAGGATATTTTTTAAGATTTCTGTTGTGCCTGCTTGGAGGCTGTAACCTTTAGAGCCCAAGTATGAATGTAAGGCCATACCCTGCAGAGGGACTAACTTGGAGCTTGACGTCAACTGCCCATAGGGGCCCAAGACCTCCATAGCCACACCGGCCAGGTGTTTCTCAAATTCTGTGGAATAAGCTTTGGACATGGCGGATTCCCAATTAGGAGCTCGCCCTTCTTCCATAAGGAAAGCAACTCTGTAAATAAGCAAGCGTCCTACCTCAAATTCAATCTGTAATTGCGCCAACTTATTCCGAATTACAGGCTGCTGAGATAATTTATTGTCCTTGGCAAACTGTATGATAGAGTCAAAGAGGGGATAATTGCCCATCAGGCGTTCCATGCCGCTCCTCTCATAATCGAGCTGGTTGAGAACCTGATAAAAACCACGATTCTTCTCCCCCACTAAATACCGCTTGTGCACGCGGACATTATCAAAGAACACGTCATTCCAGGCTTCAGTGCCGGTGATATCAGTCATGGGTATACGGCTGAGGCCGGGTGATTGTGCATCCACAATAAACTCACTAATACCCCTATGCTTTGGTGCCTCAGAGTCGGTTCGGACATACACATCGAAGTATTGAGCAAATGAGGCACAACTTGCCCAGGTCTTCTGACCGTTAATCACGTAATAGTCGCCATCTTCTAATGCCCTGGTTTGTAGCGAAGCCAAGTCAGAACCAGCTCCCGGTTCGCTCATTCCCAACCCGAAGTAAGCCTCTCCCTCAACAATCCTGGGTAAAAATTCCTTTTTCAAATCCTCTGACCCAAACGAGAGAATGGTACCTCCGACCTGACGGTCACCAAACCAGTGACAAGCTGCTGGCGCCCCATAGCGGAGCATTTCTTCAGTGAGGATAAGTCTATCTATATGGCTGCGCTCGTGTCCTCCATACTCTTTAGGCCAGGTCAGACCTATCCAACCTTTATGCGCCACCCGTTTAGTGAATTCAGGGTCGAAGCCTTGTATCCAGGCATCACAGGTGGGTTTCCAATACCCTTTCCCAATCTCCTCTTCCAGGAAATTACGCACTTCCAGCCTAAATTTGTTCTGTTCTTCAGTGAAGCTGAAATCCACTATCTTGCTCCTTTCTTAGAGATTAATATTGGAATACTTCCTCCACGGTCTTGCCACGCATTTATCTTCCAGAAAATCGAGTGCACTGTTTATGACCTTTCTGGTATCTGAGGGGTCTATTACATCATCGACATAGCCTCTCTCCGCAGCGCGGTAAGGGTTTTCGTACATTTCTGAGAATTCCTTTATCCTTTGTGCTCGCACTTCATCAGGCTTATCTGACTCTCTTATTTCTCTAGCGAAGATAACACTGGCAGCGGTTTCAGCACCCACAATGGTAACCCGGGCTGTAGGCCATGCAAAAACAAAATCAGCCCCAATAGCTTTGTCTAGCATGCCATAGTGAGCGCCGGCATAAGATTTTCTAACAATAATCGCTATCAGTGGCACAGTGGCATCAGCCCAAGCAAAGAGTAGCTTGGCGCCATGGCGCAGAATTCCACCCCAGTCTTGCTGAGAACCTATCAGATACCCGGGAGAATCATGAAGGGTGATCAAGGGAATATTGAACAGGTCGCAAAACCTGACAAACCTGGCCCCTTTGTCGGCAGCATCAATATCTATGCAACCAGCCATCCACTTCGGCTGGGTAGCTACTATTCCTACAGTACGGCCATTAAAGCGGGCAAAACCTGTAATCATATTCTTGGCGTGGAGTCCCAGAATCTCAAAGAAATAACCCTGGTCAACTATTTTTCTGATAACTTCGTACATATCGAAAGGCTCGTATGGATGTTCTGGTAACAGGCTAAGCAAATCCTCCCTCCTTTCCCCGTCATCATCCATTGAGATATGAGGTGGTTTCTCTTTATTATTAGAAGGTAGTAATGACAAGAGTTCCTTGCATTTATCCAGACAATCCGCGTCATCTTCTGCCACGATATGTGTTTGCCCTGATTTAATGGCATGAGCTTTATAGCCGGAAAGTTCCTCTAGGCCAATTTCTTCCCCGGTTTGCGTTTTAACAAAAGCCGGACCAGCAATGCCCATGAATCCTGTGTGCTTTGTCTGAATCAGGAAATCTTGCATTACAGGATGATATGCCTGTCCCCCTAAACAAGGGCCCATAAGCAGGGCTATCTGGGGTATTATCCCTGATGCAAGTATTTGAGCCCTAAACAACCATCCATAACTCTCTAATGTATCAATCCCTTCCTGCAGTCGAGCGCCTCCGGAGTCATTCATGCCTACAAATGGCCATCCATTATCCTTGGCGAAATCTACAGCGCGAACGAATTTCTTGCCATGATATTCGCCGAAGGTTCCCGCCATTGCAGTAAAATCCTCGGCAGCAACAACAACATGTCGGCCATTAACTTTGCCAAAGCCAGTGATCACTCCTTCAGCGGGTACTTCCCTTTTATCCATGCCAAAGGCAGTCGTCCTATGCGTAATAAACAGTCCTATTTCTGTGAATGTTCCGGGGTCGAAGAAATAGTCTATCCTCTCCCGAGCCGACATCTGCCCTTTCTTATGACGGGCTTCAATCGCCTTTGGCCCTCCCATCTGCAGGATGTGTTCTTGCTTTCTGTTTAATTCCTCTAATTTGTCGAGGCCTTTGTCAAATTCATGAGTCATAAACTAACCCCCCTTTATGATTGTGATTCAGAGAGCTTCTTATAATTCCTATTACTTTCGACGAGAGGTGTCGTGCAAACGTAATCACTTATTGTTTACCCCCGTTATCATATGGCATAATCACCAGCTTTTCAATACTCAGCGCAGAACTAAGAATTGGAAGGCGCGACGTCCGTAGATACTATTGTAACACTGGCAATCTAGAAAGTATGTTGTGAGGCTTTCCTCAACCTGATGCCAGGATCCTCGTGTAACTTGCACAGGTTTAGATTTAACTTTGAAACAAAGCTCATTTTTTGCCTCAAGAAATTGATAATTTATCAACGTCACTTATTTTAATGCTATAACCACTTCTGGTGCTAATTGCAGAGCTTGAATTAGAGCCTTGGCTTTGTCCAAGGTTTCTATATATTCAGCTTCCGAATCGGAATCATAGAGAATTCCACCTCCTACTTGAAAGTAAGCTCTCCCTTCTTTGATTATAAAAGTACGGATAACGATGTTGATATCGAGGTCCCCGTTGAAACTTAGATAACCTATGGAGCCCGTATAGACGCTCCTCTTGGTCGGCTCCAGTTCATCAATAATTTCCATGGCTCGCACCTTGGGAGCACCGGTAATAGAGCCGCCGGGGAAAGCAGCCTTAAGCAAGTCAATATTGCTCTTGTCTCTATGCAATCTGCCTGTAATAGTGGAGGTTAGATGAAATACAGTGGGGAATGTCTCCAAGATAGCTAACTCGGTGACTTTTATCGTGCCATAGCGACAAACTCGTCCTAAATCATTTCTCTCCAAATCAACAATCATCACGTTTTCTGCTCGGTCCTTGGTGCTGTTGGTTAACTCCTGAGCCAACATCTGGTCTTCCGCGGGATTTCCCCCTCGTGGCCTTGTGCCCTTTATCGGTCGCGTCTCCACCAGGTCGCCTTGAACTTTCAGGAACCTTTCCGGAGAGGCACTTACGATGGTTGCTCCATGGAAATTGAGATAGCTGGCAAAAGGGGCAGGATTCACTTTCCTCAGTATTTTATAGAGTTCATAGTGCGGAATTTCTAAATCAGCCTGAAATCTCTGAGAAAGGTTGACTTGAAAGACATCGCCAGCGGCGATGTACTTGCGCACCTTGTCTACAGCTTTGATGTATTCCTCAATGGTAAAATTAGACTTAAGGGTGATTTCTTTATTTTGCGAAGGCCCTCGGGCAGGCGCAATGACTGAATGGTCAGGGCAAAACCAGTTCTTCATTTCTTCAAGTCTCATCCCCGCTCGCTTCATCCTTTGGGCTTCCTTCAGTTCGGGAAAACCTGTGGTGACAAGGTAGGCCCTACTCTCCAGGTGGTCAAATGTGAAGATAGCATCATAGAAAGCAAAGTAACACTCAGGGAGCTTAAGGTCATCTATAGTTGTAGATGGCAGATGTTCGACGAAGTGATACAGGTCATAGCTGAAATAGCCAACTGCTCCGCCAACGAAAGGCACAGGTGATGGACAATAGTCTAATTTGTATAACTCCAGCAGTGTCCCTATAGTATCAAAAGGGTTGCCATGCCGCACTTCGGACTCCTGTCCACGAACAAGAGTGATTTCCGAACCTCGACTCTTCAACACCAGAAAAGGTTCACTGCCCAAAAAGGAATATCGTCCCAGTCTTTGAGCATCCATGCCGCTGTCCAGAAAAAAGCTATAAGGTCTATCTTTGATTAGCTCAAAAAGCTCAGCGGCAGTTAAAGAGATAAAGATCTCTTCGATTAATGGATAGCGATTCTTAATCACACTATGAGCACTACCTACAAGGTTTCTAATACTTTTTGGGTGGTGAGGCCAACTTCAGCCGGGTTGGGGGCTATGGCAGCACCAGCCTGTGACAGTGCCTTTATCTTCTCTGAAGCCTTGCCTGCGCTGCCAGTAATGATAGCTCCAGCATGTCCCATTCTCTTCCCCGGGGGGGCAGTACTACCGGCGATAAAAGCTACTACAGGTTTTGTCATATTGTGACTGACAAATTCAGCAGCTTCCTGTTCCATAGTGCCACCTATCTCACCGATAAGAACCACGGCTTTGGTGTCCTGGTCTTCTTCGAATAATTCTAGGATATTAACAAAGGTGCTGCCGGGCAGTGCATCACCCCCAATTCCAATACAGGTGGATTGCCCGATTCCCAGGCTGGTGAGCTGGGACACGACATCATAGGTCAGAGTGCCGCTGCGAGAGATTACTCCTACGCTGCCAGGAAGATGAATTTCCCCCACCATAATCCCGGCCTTACATTTCCCCGGGGACATAACTCCGGGGCAATTGGGCCCGATGAGCCGGGTTGATTTACATTTGAGATAGCGATGAACCTTCACCATATCTAATACCGGTATGCCCTCTGTTATACATACGACTAAGCGCATCCCGGCTGTAGCTGCCTCCAGGATGCCATCTGCGGCAAAGGGAGGTGGAACAAACATGAGGCTGGCATTAGCTCCGGTTTCAGCCATGGCTTTCTCTACAGTATTGAAAACAGGTACATCCAGGTGCTTGCTACCTCCTTTGCCAGGGGTAACTCCGGCCACCACTCTGGTGCCATATTCTATACAACGCTGGGTATGAAAACTTCCTTCGCTTCCAGTAATACCCTGAACCAAAAGTCTCGTATTTTCATCAACGAGGATGCTCATTCCATTACTCCTTTTGCTGCCTTTACTACTTTATTAGCGGCATCATAGAAATCTTTAGCTCGGATAAAACCTATCCCTGATTCAGCCAGAATACGTTGACCTTCTTCCAAATTTGTTCCTGCCAGTCTAATGACTACAGGTAAGGGAATGTTCATTTGTTGATAAGCCTCGACTATCCCTTTGGCGATAACATCTACCCTGGCCATACCTCCAAATATATTCACAAGGATAGCCTTAATTCTAGAGTCAGCAACAAACATCTTGAACGAGTTAACTACCCTCTCCGTGTTATTAAGTGTACCGATGTCCAAGAAATTTGCTGCTCTGCCGCCACAATATTGAATAAGATCGTTGACTGCCATTGCTAATCCAGCTCCATTTACCATGCAGCCAATATCACCGTCCATCTTGACATAATTATTAATTCCCCAGTCACGAGCCTGGATTTCCAGAGGCTCTTCCTGTTCCTTATCTTGAAGTTCCTGGATATCTTTGTGTCGGTACAGGGCATTGTCGTCAAAATTTAATTTAGCGTCCAGAGCCAACAACTTTTCGTCAGCAGTGACAACCAAGGGGTTTATCTCAGCCAGAGAGCAATCCTTATCTATAAATATCTTATAAAGACCAGTCATCAGCCGTGTGGCGTCACCTACTTGACTTCCTTCCACATTCAGTCCATAAGCCAGTTTACGGCCCTGGAATGGCTGGAAGCCAATAGCGGGGTCAATATAGCTCTTAAATATTTTGTCCGGAGACGACTGTGCTACTTCTTCGATTTCCATTCCTCCCGCTTCACTGGCCATCATCACTGGCAAGCGGCTTGTCCTATCGATGAGGATACTGAGGTAGAGCTCTCGTGCCACGTCGCTTGCTTCTTCCACCAGGACTTTACTCACCGGCACTCCTTCCGGTCCCGTCTGATGAGTGACCAGTTTAGTTCCGATTAATTGGCTGACTGCCTTCCCTACGTCTTCGGAGTTACTAGCCGTCTTTATTCCACCAGCCTTGCCCCTCCCCCCAGCGTACACCTGGGCCTTGATTACTACTTTGCAGCCGATCTCGGCAGCTATCTCTATTGCTTCAGCTGCAGTGGAGGCCAGCTTCCCTCTAGGAACAGGAATACCGTATTGGGCCATAAGTGCCTTGGCCTGATACTCGTGGATTTTCACAGTATCTCCTTTCTATTTCTAGCTATATTCTTGTTACATTCTATATGTTCTGCGTGATGTCTTATAGTATTAAGGCAAAACCGACGATTTCAAGCTGTTGTTTCATATAATCCTGCTATCATAAGCCCAATGTAGAACCGCTTGTCTTTGTTTCTTACGGCAGTCTAAATCACCACGATAACAATTATTCTGTATTTGAGCGATATGTCTTTTTATGGCTTTCCATCTTTTAATTTGTCGTTCATCATCTTCATGCCTGCGTCCCATGTGATATCGACAATACCACTGAAACCAACCACGAGGATCATCAGGATTTATCCAGCCCTTTTTTCTCCAAACAGATAAAGGCTGGCTAGCGTTAACCCCGAAAAAATTCAACTTTGGGTCGTGTTTTTCTGAACACAGTTTTGCTTTTTTAAACCAGCTTTTAGGGAATTCTTTTTTGCAATCGGTCATGTATTTGCCGCCGAAAATACCAAGCTCAAGCATTTCCTTTGGGGTCAGTTCTGGTTTAAATTCAACGTTAAAATTTTTTCCGGTTGGTTCTTCTAATTCATAGCGATAGTTAGCTTGCATTTTGTCATTAACTAATATTGTTAGTGATTTTTTCATAATTATCAGTCCAAGAACTGTTACTCCAAGAATAAAAAACTATTTATACATAACTATTTATTTAAACAGGCAGCAAAGGGCGAATAATATTATTCATTTACCAACTGGCGGAGGGGGTGGGATTCGAACCCACGTTCGCCAAAAAGACGAAAACGGTTTTCAAGACCGCCACCATAAACCGCTCGGTCACCCCTCCTGGCTTCAAATTCTACTTCAAAATACCCTCTCCAGGCAATTTTACCAACGTTTTACTCTCCCCTCCATCAGAATTTGTTCTAACATGGATAATATGTGAGCAGGCGGAGGCAACCATCGAGGATACCCAGAGAGGACATGTCGTGAAAGCATTATTTCACGCCAAAGCACACTTTGAAGTTTTAATAATATGAGTGTTTTACCTAGCGAGGAGAATCTTGACATACTTATTTTGTCTTAGTCCCCATGGATTTTCTGGTCGTGTTAGCCAGTTTTATCTTTTCAGCTTTTGCTTTTTACACCTCCTGATACTTGTCTTGATGTACTCTCATACTTCTTATGGGTTCCTGTCTTCTAGGGAGTTTACAGGTAAGTTATAATAGTACTACTGAAATTATAAAGGCTTTGTGGTAAGCTTCAGATTGCATGGTAGTTATGGGAAGCTGGTTTGAGATGTTTACTAAAGAAGGACTTTACCCATGTTGGATAAGCAGGAGGATATGATTTCATTCCCTGGCCTAGCACCCAAAGTGAATAGGAAATAGAAATCGGTTATTATCCTTAAGGAGGAAGGGTAAATGGTAAAGGTTATCGAAGGTTATGAGCTGAGAAAGGATGCAGATATACAATCTCTATTTCTAAAACTCAGGTCTTACGCCATGACATTTCCAGGTTTTATTAGCGTTGAGCATATTCGAAGCGTGAAAGGCACTCCTATTGCCGCTCTATTATACAATTGGGATAGGATTGAGAATTGGCAGGCATGGGAGAGTGCAAAGCTTAGGCAACAGATACTGCAGGAGGTAGAGGCATTCTTGGTATCAAAACCGAGGGTGACAATATACACAGTAATGCCTACATCTGCCTGGTCATATACCGGATATAAGTCATAGTTTAAGCAACTGGAAACTCATAGTGACAGCGATTCCATCCATAGTGGTGGAGGTATCAAGTTCAAATAGATTCAAAGCCTTGCCGATCTTTTAATGTCTATACCCTTTTGGTTGATAGCCCAGCAACATAGCGTAAAAAGACGTCGGTTAAGGCAAGATTAAGTAGTGTTAAGCGTCCTCTGCTTTGATATGTGGGAAGGCAACTCTGAAGGGAACCTCTTTTTTGTGTAGTGATTGGTAAAGTTGTAAAGCTTCGTTTTTCTCTAACGGTGAGATTCTATTAATCTCGTCTGGCAATAGCGTTTGATATTGGGCAAAGAAATTACCATTTGGCGTTCTGAATAAAAATGTGTTACGACCATTTTGCTCAAAGTGATAGCCATTCCAGTATACATCGTGGGCTATTAGCGTGGCTGTTTTTGTGCTGTACCGCTTCCCTGCGGCAACCCAGATCATATTTTCTGGTTGCATCGATTCACCTCCAGTTGTACTTTTTGCCCAGGCTATGCTGATATTACTACTACCTTGCTATAGTCCTCCTATATTATACATCAAGAATGGATTTTTTGTTTTGATACAAATCGCTTTCACCCATCAGTTTCAATTTGAAAATTTGACCTTTATTCTAGTTGACTATAAAATGGATTCGGGTGAGTAAACTGGGTGACCGCCCTGGCTTTTAGTAGCCAGAGAGGAAAGTCCGAGCTCCACCGAGCAGGGTGCTGGGTAACACCCAGGAGGGGTGACTCTATGGAAAGTGCCACAGAAACACACCGCCAGCGACTGGCTTGACCAGTGCGGGTAAGGGTGAAATGGTGAGGTAAGAGCTCACCAGCAACCAGGAGACTGGTTGGCTAGGCAAACCCCACCTGGAGCAAGACCGAATAAGAGGGCTCAACTACTCCGAAGTCTGAGGACTTTGGGGCAAGTTTAAGGTGCTCGGCCGAAGCCCTCGGGTTGGTCGCTTGACCCTGATGGTAACATCAGGGCTAGATGGATGGTCGCCACTCCGTACGGAGTACAGAACTCGGCTTATAGGTTTACTTGCCCAAAAAATATTTTTAGACCTATACCTGACAAAGGACAAGGATGAGGCATAAGCCTTGAACAAGGGATTATTCAAGGAAAAACAAGGGAGAAACTAGTATCTCAGCGGCCATAAACAAGTTTGTTAAATAAGTGTTTACAACATAAAATAATGATATATGGACGATATATCCCCAGAGCTTCGTGATTTTGTTCTGTTTTGTGCCCAGCGACGGAGCCCCGAGTGGCCTGCTATTTATGATGAAATGACCAGCGTCGCCGGAAGGAAATTGTTCCAGGGATTAGGCTACAAAGACCTTAAGAAACTGGGGTTATCATTCTCCCTATCTGGAATGGATAAAACTATCCAATTGGTGAAGCAAATTACATCACAAAATCAGGGATAGGAAGCATTTTGCATTCTTCCATCTGAGACAGTATCATCCTAACAAGCTTGATACTATCTCCCATTGATGATATATATCAATCTCTAATGTAGTCTAAGGAGACCTTTTATGCGGATAGTGGTGCTTGCTGATACCCATATACATCTGCTTGAACACCTTCCTGAAAAGATAATCGATGCCCTCTCTACAGTGGATTTAATAATTCACGCTGGAGATTTCACTGGTGTAAGGTTACTCGAAGAATTGAAACGTTTGAAGGAGGTGAAAGCTGTCCAGGGCAATATGGATTCGCTACAAATAAAGACTGTACTCCCGGTTAAGGAAATAATCAAAGTAGAAAATAAACTAATCGGTATAACTCATGGCTCAGGCAGCCATTGGGGAATAGAAGAGAGAGTAAGAAAAATGTTTGATTCAAATCGTATTGACATTATTGTCTATGGCCATTCTCACAGATCCCAAAACAAGGTCATCGATGGTATTCTTTTTTTTAACCCCGGCAAAGCCACAGACTCTTTTGGCATTCTTACGATCGATGGAGAGATCAAAGGAGAAGTAATTAGCTCTCGCTGATGACTGTTTACCGTCTTATCTCGATGGAGGCATAGCCAACCACTTGGGAGAAATCACCACCAGTGTCTCCGCTTGTGGCATATTTCAATAAAGTTGCTTTTTTAGCGTTCATTTCCTTAGCTGCAACCATAGCTGAAGCAACCGGCCCATATCCGCACATAGTACAATCCACGTTTTTACAGCGCTCGTATAAATCTTCCTCATTAAGATCAACTATGGCCTCAATTATGGAGCCATCCTTTTCCATAGCTACAGAGTGACGTTCATAATGTGTAAAATCACTACTGGCGATAATTATTAAGTTATCTCCTACCTGGGAAATAGCTTTCCCCACCGCCCGAGCTGTTTCTATATCTTGGGCTAGCATACTTATGGGTACAATTTTTACCTTCTTATAGAGGTGTTGGAGCCATGGTAGTTGTACCTCAATACTGTGCTCATGTATATGAGCAGTCTCATCTACTTTAATCACATCCCCCAAAAGCCTTTGGGCAAGTCCTTTATTTATTTCCACGTCACCCAAGGGTGTGTTCCAGCCAACTCCTGCCCATAGAGAAACAGGATACCCATAACCAGTGTGGTTGGGACCAAGTATAACCGCAGTGTCGAAAATTCCATCATCGGCAAGTTGTTTATAGGCATAGGCTGCTACTGGCCCCGAGTAATAATAGCCAGCATGGGGGGCAATGATAGCTACAATCTCCCTCAGTCCCTTGTTATTTACTCGGGGGATAGCTCCAGGTCCAAGCTCATGTTTGTAGCACCATTCAATTTGCTCTTCCAATTTTTTGGCAGTACCGGCATAAAACATACCGGAAACAGCAGGTTTTCTTACCTCCATTAGACGCCCCACGCGGTAGGACTAGGTCTTAGGATCTCTTCTTCGCCCTTT
>Ga0180433_10005356_pt1 | contig 17415 bp, 16 predicted proteins | sample SS_ome_8_FD_132980 | JGI IMG/M metagenome (GOLD analysis project Ga0180433, IMG submission 132980) | Hypersaline lake sediment archaeal communities from the Salton Sea, California, USA - SS_1_D_1 metaG | ecosystem: Environmental > Aquatic > Non-marine Saline and Alkaline > Hypersaline >... | reverse complement strand
GGCCAGACGCAGGACCTCCCGGTTCCCGTGCGGAAAGCTTCCGTGCGTGCACAGGGTCTACGACCACGCGGGGCCAGAACACCTCTTGCGATATCGATGTGTTCCGTATTGCCTTCCGAGCACATTGACGCCGTCGGCACCCCGAAGCAAACCCTCTTTCGCGGCTCAATACCCGGCCCGCACTTTCCCCTGTCAACGCATCGTCTGTCGCCTTGCGACGACAAACGCATGACTCGGGGCCGATGTGATTCGCTAAATCTTCATCGTATGAAACTTTCATTCACTACTTCCCGCCGGTTTTACCGGCGCACCAACATTAGGGTTTATGACGACGCGACTTCCTCTTTTGCCAACAGCTGCATTTTTAAATCCCGTTTGTCATCGCTGGCGAAATAGACAGTCCGACTCGGGAAGGCGAAAACGATGCCCTCTTTTTCGAATCTTTCAAACAAACGAAGGTTGATTTCCTGTTGAATATCTGCGTACGTATTGAAATCTGGGGCGAGGACGTAATAGACCGTTTCGATATTGAGAGAAAAATCACCATAACTCATGAAATGGGAACGGTCAAAACGTGTGCGTTCGATCGATTCTATGATCTCCTTGATCATCTGCGGAATGTGTCTTAATTTTTCGTATGCAGTGCTATATTCGACACCTATCGTAAAGACCACACGGCGTTCCTGCATCCTCTTGTAGTTTCGGATGCGGCTAGACAGCAAATCTCCATTTGAAAAAACCAACTGCTCACCGCTTAAGCTTCGCAACCGGGTAGTCTTCAGACCAATGCGCTCAACTGATCCGAGCATGTCACCGACAATGATAAACTCGCCCACCTTAAACGGTTTATCCAAAAGAATCGAAAGGGAAGCAAACAAGTCGGCAAGGACACTCTGGGAAGCCATGGCAATGGCAATACCTCCAACGCCCAGGCCAGCAACGAGCGTGGTTATATTAAATCCCAAATTATCAAGGACCAGCAGAATAATGAAGGCCCACACGATTACGCGACCAATCAGTGTCGCCACTGCTATTCCAGAGGGCACCTCCCCTTTGTCTGTCCTACGAATCACATATTCCGATACCAGTTTGGTTACGAGAAAACCCGCCCAGACACCAATCTGGATAGCAGCCAAAATGACAGCCAGATAGCGCAATGAAGTTGCCAGTGTGGTAGGCAATGATAGTACTCTACTGCCTGCGTAGATTGACACAATAAAAAGAATGAAAAATTTTGTTCTGCGAAGCATATCAGAGAGCACTTGGGAAAGTTCACCGGGTATTTTCCCGTGTAAGGCGGAAAGACTGCGCGCCAGAACTTTTGACAAGACGTACAGTGCAAACGTAGCCACTAGGGCAATGCCTATGGCAAGCAGCCACTTTTCAACGGGGTTGTTCAGTACACTTTGTTCAAGAAGGGTCAAGGTAGTCTCCTTTTTCGTGTCCCCGGATCGTGAGCACTCACACTACAATGAAACAGCGCTGGACGTATTATCGCGAGGTCTTTGATTGCGTTAATGGTCAAGGAAACGGTTACAGAGAGCTTAACGAAGAGTACGGCAGCCCCCCGCTAAGCGGCTGATGCGGATATTTTGAGTTTCACCTTCTTAAGAATGGGGCAATCGATGTGCTATGCGTTAGAATGTAGACTCTGTAATTCCTCCAGATTAACTTACCCCTTTTACTAAATGGGCTTTTCCTTGTCAAGGAGATACTCTTCGATTTGTTTAACAAAATCAAATACTGATGTCGTTTCAGATTGTATCTGACAGCGTAAGTACTGAGCGCAACAGCAATGAATCCAGATGATTGAAAAAATATGGGCGACAGCCAGTGACACGCCTCGTGTGACTGTATTTTTCTCAACACAGACAGCTGGTTTTTTGACAAACCAGCACTTTCATGTTACAAAATTTTGATTAAATGTTCATTTTGCTAAACCATGATGATTTTAGTAGTCAATTTTATAAGACAATTCTTTGACCGAGAACAAGCCGAGTTGAACAGATTAAGCGAGCACATTCCCCGCTGCTTGCAGCGGGGTTAGCGAGCGTATATAAAATTAGTATTATTCCTTACGGTCGAAGATTCCCTGCAGCTTGCTGCAGGGTCTTCAATGGTAAGGTTCGCCCCGGTCATAAAGATGGGTCTAACCACGTATGGAAGCAGTCCGGAGATCGAAAATGATGGAGTCTTTTGGGCTGTATTGAGATGAGGTTGAGTCTCTTTTGATGAAATAGTCAGGTGCCCCATGGCACCCTAAACAGAAAGGAGATAGCCCATGGCAAATGTTCAGAAGGTAGGAGAAGTTTACAGGTGTGAAATCTGCGGCAATGTGGTGGAGGTTAAGAAAGTTGGAGGAGGCGAGCTCATTTGCTGCGGCCAACCCATGACGCTGGAAGGAACTTAGGGATGTACGCCACTTGACAGACAGGTGGTTTAAGGATGCATCCTGGTTGAGAACTTTGCACAACCTCGGGAAGCGACAATTATGAGGTCTTTGGGATACCCATCCGGATACCAAAGAGCGAGACGAGGTTATGCAAAGGTCTCTGGTTGAAAAAACTCCGCTAAATAAGGAGGCTCTCTTCCATGTCGCGGCACATTACCTCTTCTCTGTGTTGTTAGTTTTATAGGGCTGGTGCGTCACGATGTGAGGATCTTTAATCCCCTCCTGCAAATTTCCTTTGCGTACTCAGTCCATAACCCAGCTCCCCAGTACCTGAAACAGCTTGTCTGCGAAAGGAGAAGGTACAGAAGGGCTTGCCGATAGGTGGCGTCGTTTTGGTCGACGTTGGTGCTATCGAAACGCTTGTGAAACTCAGCGCTCAGCTCACCCATGGGCCCAAGAACATCTCTGTAACCTTCAACCCAGCTCCGATCGTTTGTCCATGACGCCCTGTCCAGATCAAAACCAGGATCCTTCTTCTTTACTTTATCTATTGCCCTGTCAGCCGCCCCAGGAGAAAACTCATTGATGCACTCCCAGATCCGGTGTTGAGACACAGGCTGAACAGGTACAAGATCAGGTTCGTCCAATCCCATTTCCTTTATGAACTCAATATATTCAGACCCGTTCATGGCCACGACCCCTTCCTTGCCCACTTCTTCAAAGACTCTTTTGTAGGCGTCTGGGAACTCGTTCATCATGACGCCTCCGTTCTCTCCATCGGCTATTTGAAGCACATATGGAACGACGTCTCTTCCGCAGTATTTTTCGCGATCTTTTGTCTGAGCCTCATAGTAGGGCTGCATCTGGCCGACAAGTTTTGTGTCTGAGCCCTTGGTCTTAATCAAAACCATGATCTCCTCAACCTCTCCAAGAGAGCTCTTGGCAACCAATCGATGAGGAACGTAGGGCCTTGTAAAAGCGCTGCCATCCACATTCTCGATAGTGTGCTCCTGGACCATGAGCCATTTATAACCACATTCCTTTAAAGCCTTGATATACTCATGACATACATCCGGATGAATGGGGAGATGCATTTCGGGAGGGGAGAATCCCGTCACGCGACGAAGCGCTTCTAATCCGAAAATCGACGCAAAGTGTTCCTGCCACGCCCTTATGTGCAGTTTGATGTCGGGGACAGGCGTTGATGCAACCACGGCATGAGACCACATGGTTCCCAGCCACTCTACATTGCGATAGTATTTTTCGTCGCCAGTGACCGCTTTCAGATTCTCAAGAACCTTTTCTTCGCCCATCTGTTTGAGGCCCCAGAGAAGGTTACCTGAATAATCCAGCATCACGCGCGGTGTTTTGCCGCGGTCACGCAGTTCCCTGACAAAATCAGAGATCCTGGAATAACACTGCAAGAATACCGGTGCATTATGATTGTCCCCAATATCTTGATGTTCCATCATGAATTGAAGGTTAGATATCAACTCGGCAGTAGAGAGGTCGTCAGACGAGGCAGGAATCGTGGGCTGGTGCATGTGAAGAGCAATTCCAAAAGAAGATTGAACTTGGTCGAAAACCAAATCCGAAAGCGGCCTGTAAAGATTGTCTCTGTTTCCGGACATGGTCTCTTTGACTTTGTCTTCACTACCACAAATATAAGGAAAATCTCCCATCATCATGACGCCCTTTGTTGTTTTATGGATGACAAAAACCGATGCTCTAGTACTATATACGCGTCAACCCCGCACAATCAGATAAGCGATGTAGAGCACATAAACCGCCAGTAAGACACTGCCCTCCCATCTATCCAATGACCGTCTTTTTCCCGTAAACATGCTCGCAAACAATACGAAACTGGCAAGAATAACGACACCGATGTCGATATTATTAATGGTTTGAAACGGCAAGGGCTTTATGGTTGCACTGATCCCGAGGACGAAGAAGATGTTAAAAATATTGGAACCCACCACGTTTCCCACGGCAATCTCAACATTTCGTCTGTAAGCAGCCATGGCCGAAGTGGCCAACTCGGGAAGGGAGGTGCCCACCGCAACGATCGTCAACCCCACCAACGATTCGCTCATGCCAAATTTTAGAGCCATGTGCACGGCGCCATCAACGATCCATTTGCCACCGACTGTGAGACCGATCAGTCCACCGAAAATCAGAAGAGCGGACTTAAGCATTCCGTGCTGTTTTTCTGGCACATGTTCTTCCATGCCCTCGATTTTCTTGGCAATGCTAGCTGAGTAATACATGAATATGGCGAAGAATGACAAAAACACCAATCCGTCCGTTCTGGTGATGGCAGAAAAGTCACGATGATCTATCAATTGGTCATTGGCTAAAATGCCGAGAACCAAGGCTGCCAGTAAACTGAAGGGGATTTCCCTCCATACAGTGCCCTTGGGCACAGTCAAAGGAAAGACGATGGAGGACACACCCAGGATGAGCAAGATATTGGCAATGTTACTCCCCAGAACATTTCCAATGGCAATGCCGGTATTACCCTTAGCGCTTGCCACAATGTTTACAAAGAGCTCGGGTGTGGACGTCCCAAAAGCGACTACCGTGAGACCGATGACAAGGTCAGAAATGTTAAAGCGCCTGGCAATGGACGACGCACCATCGACAAGAAGGTCAGCGCCCTTGACGAGCAAGACGAATCCAATGACTAAAAGAATGTAGGGCAGGATAGCGATCATCACTGGGCTTCCTTGGACGGCACCTCTTCCCATCCTGTGCACATGGCTTGCATATGGCCAATCAGGGTATGGCGAGTAATGGTCCTGTACACGTGGCCAATTTCTCGTCCCGCCTTGTTGGATGTCCTTCTGATGAGTCTGGGCATGAACACTTATCTCCTCTTAGCCAGTCGTGGACCGTCATTTTTGCAACGCGAGTCCTGACGTTACTTGGGGTTCACGGCCACATGAGCATCAATAAATGTTGTCACTTGATCCATCACATCGCCCTGGATGCGAGCTAAACGACGAAAGCCCATGGACCCGACCGACCAAGTCGCAGCTGAGCCTTTAATAAGAGGATCTCGTAATAGAGAAGCCATTTGACAGAGTTCAATATCGATCCTGTAGAAGTACTTCTCTGCCGGCTTATCCTTGGAGATTTGCTGGCCTTCCACGGAATAACCATACTTGGTTTCCGGCATGAGAATCTGCAGATTCACATACAGAACGCAAGGGTGTGGTGCTGTTGGAAATGCCTCTTCAGAAAGCACTTTGAACCCAGCTGTTTCAAGCCTCCGCTCCACGGCTGCCTCCAAACCGGATTCCGTCAACCCCCCTTTTCTCAGTTCAGCCCTGAGTTCTGGATCCAGGTTCTCAACCTGTACGTAGACTGCGTCGACACCACGCAGCGTGGCCCGGCTCTTCGTGTCATCACTTGCCCAAGCAGAGGCTTGGCAAATAGCCAAGACTAAAATGGTGGCCATAAGAGTATAACCATATGTTTTCCTGCGCCTCATAATTTTATTCCCCCTTTTCTCTGTTTGCCTTTGCATATCTCAATGCGGCACAGCCAGCTGGCTATCCGCTGTGAGTAATCGTCAACATCACTTCTCTGCAGAGAAGTCGGTTAATATGAACCGATTAGGCGAGCGCATTCCCCGCTGCTTGCAGCGGGGTTAGCGAGCGTATATAAAATAAGTAACATTCCTTACGGTCGAAGATTCCCTGCAGCTTGCTGCAGGGTCTTCAATCTGAGCTCTCTTTGATACATTCAACAGTCCTATTGGGGAGCGGCGAGTTCGACAGGAGCTCTGCACACGCTTCTGGTCTAACCGGCCACTCACGCATGGGCGGGGTTTTTTGCCGCAAAGTCCCAGTTGAATATGTTAAATCACCAATACCAAAGGTGCAAACCGGCAAACAGTTTATTAGTGGGACCCTTATCTCCTATGCTTCTTTCAAAGCCTTCGTATAGAACTTCTGAATATATTCCTTGACCATGCGCCGTGTGGAAAACCTCGGTCCATTGCTCTTTATGGATTCTTTCATGACCTTGAGCCAGTCGTGGGGTGTGCCATCGTCTGAAACCTTGTAGTAAAGGGGGATAATCTCCTCTTCCAGAATACGATAGATCGCGGCGGCATCCGCCGACCCCAGGTTATCGCCTGATTCGTCTTGGCCAAAAGTCCAACCGTTTTTCCCGTTGAACCCCTCTATCCACCACCCATCCATGATGCTCAGGTGAGGCACACCGTTGAGGGCGGCCTTCATACCGCTGGTACCACAGGCCTCCATGGGTGGCACCGGGTTGTTTAACCAAACATCTACCCCGTGGACCATGTATTGCGCGAATTGTTCGCCATAGTCTTCCACAAAGGCGATCCGCCCACCCGTGGCCGGATCTCGAGTTGCATTAAACACCCTTTGCAGGACTTGTTTTCCAGGGTCGTCTGCGGGGTGCGCCTTGCCGGCAAATATGATCTGTATCGGCCTCCATGGATCATTTAAAAGCTTTTTCAAACGCTCAAGATCGTAAAAGATCAAATCCGCACGCTTGTAGGTGGCAAAGCGACGGGCAAACCCCAAGGTCAATACTGAAGGATCCAACAATGCCCCCCCGGTCAGGACAATAGACGGGCTGACACGGTCTTTGGCCCAGCGCTGACGTGATCGCTCCCGTATGGCATCGATCAGTTTGATTTTCAGCCAGTAATGGGTCTTCCATAGCGCGTCGTCCGGGATCTTCTCGACCAACTCCCAGACGGAAGGATTGTCATGATCTTCCAGCCAATCGGGGCCCAGATATTGATTAAACAGAAGTTCCAGTTTCGGTTCGATCCATGTGGGGACATGCACCCCGTTTGTGACATAGCCAATGGGAACTTTATCCTCGGGCAACTCTGGCCAGAGGGCTTGCCACATCCGGCGAGCCACCTCCCCATGTCTTTTGCTAACGCCATTGCGATATCCCGACATCCTGAGAGCAAAGGCTGTCATATTAAAGCCTTCGTTGGGCGCCTCAGGGTGGACTCCCAATCGAAGGAAGCGATCGCGATCTAACCCCAGGGCCGGCCAGTAGGAATGAAAGTATTTTTCCATTAATTGGAAGGGGAAGACATCATGGCCGGCTGGCACCGGGGTATGGGTCGTAAAAACGGAGGTACGCTTTACCTGGTCAGCGGCCTCTTCATAATTCATTCCGCCCTGGACTCCGTCTCTGATCCTTTCTAGAAGGGCAAAGGCAGCGTGTCCTTCATTCAGATGCAGCACAGAATGTTTGATGCCTGACGTCTCCAGAACCTCTGATCCCCCAATCCCGAGGATGATTTCTTGCCGTAGCCGCTGCTCTATATCGCCGGAGTAAAGACGCGCCGAGATTGACCGGTTCCAAGGATCATTGATTTCAATATCGGTGTCCATGAGGTAAAGACACACTCGGCCTACCTCCACCTTCCATACCGCCACATGGATTGGAGGCTCGATCAAAGGGACCTTCACCACGATCTGTTCTCCCGTTTCATTGAAAGCCCTGGAGATTGACGCGGCATCTCGGTCAAGGACTTGATCCAGATTTTCCTGCCAGCCGTCCTCGCGAATGTGCTGCCGGACATAGCCTTCCGGATACATAAAACCAACTGCCACCAGAGGCACCCTCAGGTCGCTGCACTCCTTGATATAATCACCAGCTAAAAAACCTAACCCGCCGGCATAAAAAGGCAGGGAATGATGCAGCCCGTATTCCGCGGAAAAATAGGCGATGGGTGTTCTGCCCGTATCAGGAATATGCTTCAAGTCGGTGCATACTTTCTCTTCCATATCTTTTCGGAATTGAGAGAGGACCTCATCATAGTGGCGCAAATATTCAGGGTCATTAGCGGCAGATTCTAAAGCCCCTTGAGGGACCTCCTTGAGGAGCTTATCTGGATTGTGACGGGTCTCCTTCCAGACCGGGCGGCTAAGCATCTTGAAAAGCATCCGTGCTGCTGGATGCCAGCTCCACCAGAGATTTTCCGCCAGCTCTCCCAGGCCAATAAGACGCGGCGGGAGGTTAGGAAATAAAGCCTCTTGGGTTTGCATCTTTGACAGTCCTTTTACGGTATGAATTTGTTTAGAGGTGGCCTTTAATGTTTGCCTTCATATACTTGGCTGGCTACAGATTCCGTTGCTTTTCTAAGAGCTTCCTGATCTCCCAAATAATAGTGAGTTAAGGCGCGTAAACCATCATCTAATTCGTAGACTAAAGGGATGCCGGTCGGTATATCGAGTCCGGGGATGTCCTCATCCGATATGTTATCGAGATGTTTGACCAAAGCGCGGAGACTATTTCCGTGTGCCGAGACGATAACCTTTTTCCCTTGACTCAAGTTTGGAATGATTACCTCCTGCCAGTACGGGAGAACACGATTGAGTGTGTCCCGGAGAGATTCCGTCTTGGGCAATTCGTCCTTAAGATGAAGATAGCGTGGATCATGGTTAGGATTCCGGGGATCCGTCTCAGCCATTGGGGGGGGTGATGTATTGTAGCTGCGTCGCCAGCTGTGGACCTGTTCAAGGCCGTATTTATCGGCAGTGGCCTTTTTGTTGAAACCCTGCAGTGTACCATAATGTCGCTCGTTAAGTCTCCATGAACAATGAACTGGAATCCACATAAGATCCAGGTCATCCAGAATGATCCACAATGTTCTGATGGCGCGTCTAAGAACAGACGTATAGGCCACATCAAATGTGTAGCCTTCGGCTTTGAGTAATCTTCCTGCCTCATGGGCCTCCCGAATCCCTTGATCTGAAAGATCCACATCCGTCCAGCCGGTGAACCTGTTCTCCAGGTTCCAAACACTCTGTCCGTGACGAAGCAAAACTAACTCTAGCATGCTCACCTGCATCTTATTTTGAAATTATTTGATCTCGACCACTTTCAGAAGGTTCGTGTTTCCCGGGGTTCCGACAGGAACGCTCAGGCAGACATCGTAGCTATCTACCAACGTGGAAACCGTAAGGACGCTGTTTTCGTTTCAAATGATGCTGCAAACGATTCGCACCAGGGCCGGGCCAACGGTAAAACTGGCGGCTCAGGCATTGGCCAGGTTCTCTGCAACGAAGTCCCAGTTGACCAAGTGATCCAGGAAGGCTGCGATATAATCCCGGCGCCGGTTCTGGTAGTCCAGATAATAGGCGTGCTCCCAGACATCAATCGTCAGAAGCGGTGTCTGGCCATAAGCGAGAGGCGTAGACGCGTTGCCAGTTTTGATGACCTTCAGGGACTTCCCGTCTGCAGTTAGCCAGGCCCATCCACTGCCAAATTGTGTCGCGGCAGCCTCTGTGAATTCCTTCTTGAAGTTTTCAAAACTCCCAAAGGCTTCTGTGATTTTCTTTTCCAGCTCTCCGGAAGGGGCGCCGCCGCCCTTTGGCCTCATACACTTCCAGTAGAAGGTATGGTTCCAGGCCTGCGCAGCATTATCAAAAATCGCCAGCCTCTTCTCATCACCAGCCGTGGTCTTGATAATTTCCTTAAGAGAGGATTCGGCCAAGTTCGAACCTTTGACCAGTGCGTTGACCTTATCAATGTAGCCGCGATGGTGTTTACCATAATGAAAGCTCAAGGTGCGGCTTGACAGGTAAGGAGCCAAGGCGTCCTCGGGATAAGGAAGGGGAGGAAGCTCAAAGGGCACTGCCCCCTGGGCAAAGGCTGGAACGCCTATGACACCGCCGGCTAGTGCGGCTGAAGCGGCCACGGTAGTGGCAAGGAATTGGCGGCGGTTCATGGTAAGGGATTCAAAGTTCTCTTTCATTGGCAATACCTCCTTGTGTTCATGGTTAATCCAAAGTCCCAATACCTAGCGTGACTCTCCAGCGGTAGCCCTGTTCTGCAGCCTAAAGACTGATCATGATGATGCACTGTCCAGTGCGCTTTCTACGTCGTATGTGCGCACTGTTATTTCCGGCACCAGTTTCACAAAATCCTCCTTCTCACAAAGCGCTGTTCCGGGCCTCAGCGTCGTGGCCGTACCTGCTGCAACTGCATAGACCAGGGATTCCTTGAGGCTCTTGCCCTGGGCCAGCCCATAGACAAATCCGGCTACAGCAGAGTCCCCGGCGCCAATCGTGTTCTCTACCTTTACCGCTGGTGGTGTCGCCAGGTATTGTTCTTTCTCACCCGCCAGAAGAATCCCTTGGGCGCCCATGGAAACAAGGACTATTTCAACGCCCTGTTCACGGAGATCTTGGGCCGCCTTTATGACCTGCCCGCTCTCCTCCAGGTCTCCACCAACCAGCCGACTCAGTTCATGTACGTTTGGCTTAATGACGTCCGGAAATCCCCGGATTCCGACTCTGAAAGCATCCCCATCCGCATCCATGATCACTTTTGATCCCTCACTCTTAGCCAATTCTGACATTTTGCGATAGATCTCAGGGGAAACTCCTGGAGGAAGACTACCACTGATGACGACGATTTCAGGCCCTTCAAGCTTCTCCACCTTATGAATCATCTGCATTAACTCATATGGTTCAACTTGAGGCCCACTGGCGCTGAACACCGTTTGGTTTCCTGTACTTATATCATTAATGATGATGTTGGTGCGCGTCTCAGCGGAGATTCTTACAAAATCACAAGAGACTCCTTGGTTAAGCAGTCGACCTTCAAGCTCTTCGCCTGCAAAGCCACCGACAAATCCGAGCGCCCTGTTACTGACCCCAAAGTTCGTGAGAACCTTGGATACATCTATCCCTTTACCACCGGCATATGTTTCTTCTCTTTCGACCCGGTTTGAGTCATCAGGCTTTGTCTTTTGGACCCACAGCGTCCGGTCCAAGGCAGGATTAAGTGTTATGGTGTAGATCATTGTTTTGTCCTATATGATGGCACGTAGTGTAATACACTTCACTGCGAACAGAGGTGAAAACGGCCCATGGTTGTGTGTTCTCTTATATCTTCCCAAACCACTGGCAGAACGTTCACAAAAAAGTTTTCCAGACATCCTGTCGACGATATTCTAAATAACACCGGCATCTTGATAGTCTATCGTGCCGTCCTGGTTCAGATCGTCCATCATGTCGTCTTTAGGGTTTTCGTCTATGAAGATGTCCGCCGCTTCCCTCCAAACATGACGGCTCTATTTCACATTTTCTATCCGTCTGTTGTAATAAGGCGTCCGGTACCCACTATAAACCAGGCTTTACTTACACCCCTCTTATTTCACGTAGTCCTCACAAAACCATCATACCCTACAACAAGCCTATGAAGTGGGCGGTTCCTGACGCAGGGCTTCATCCACTCGCTTATCGCGACCATAGAGGTCCCTGCGAAAATGGATGGAACCATCCTCCTCCGCCCATGCCGTCCAGTAAAGAAGATGGATCACCACGGGGTCGGCCAAAGGAATCGTCCGCTCGGTGCCATTGTCAATGGAAGTGAGAATCTTTTCACGGGACCACTCTTGATTATCTTGTAAGGTGTAAATGGCTAGTTCAATGGGCTTTTCGATACGAATGCAACCGGAGCTAAAGGCCCGCTCCGCCTTGGCAAAAAGCTCTCGGCTGGGCGTATCATGGAGGTATACATTGAAGCGATTGGGAAACATGAATTTGATTTGACCAAGAGCATTGGCCGGTCCAGGCTCCTGACGAAACCTGTAGTTGAAATTCTCGCTAGTAACCTTGGGCCAGTCGATTGTGTTGGGATCAATTTCTTTTGCTTCAGCGCCCCAGCCCTGGAAGACTCTGATATTCTTTTCAGCCAGATAGTTGGGATCTTTTCGAAGCTCTGGCAGCATATCTTGTACAGCAAGACTTGGCGGGATATTCCAGGATGGGTTCAAAACCAAATAGGTCATCTTGTCACTGAAGACCGGCGTACGCCGGTAGTTTCTTCCGACAACGACTCGCATTGTCATCACCGCCTGGCCGCTGTCAACCACCTCGAGCTCGAAATTGGCGATGTTCACAAGAACGTAACGTTTCCCAAGGTCCTGGGGAAGCCATCGCCAACGCTCCATGTTCACCTCAATCTGCCTGATGCGCTCTTCCACGGAAACATTGAGGGCTGCCAGCGTGGCAGGACCAACAACGCCGTCGGTATCCAAGCCATGCCGTTTCTGGAATCGGAGCACGGCCTGTTCCAAGGCGTCACCAAATACATCGCCACCATCAGGGGATCTATCGTCAAGATCCCCTGTGGCAACAAGACGGGCACGCAGGGCTATGATCCGCTCGCCCAAGTCACCCTTTTGCATTTTGGGGCCCTCTGGCACTATGGGCAGGCCGCTGTTTTCGGCCAAGTGCCGATAGTGCGCAAGAGCCTGTTGGAGCCTGGCGTATCCCAGTTGTGGCGGCAGGAGACTTTTGAGGCTTTGTTCAATCTCGCCTGAATCGAGGGTAGTCTGAAGCATGGCAGCAAGATCGGCTTCCCGACGCTTCGCGAACCACTCCGCATCAATAGTCTCCGGGTTGATGCGACCCGCCAACAAATGAGAAGCGTATATCAGAAAGGCGTCGGTCAACAGCAGATCAAGATCCACCAGCCTGCCGGAGTGGAGCGACTTTTTTTTGCTTTGATTTTCGCGCACCTCCCTTAAGGTGGTTTCTATTTCAGCCAGATGGTAGTCACCTGGCCTCAGTCCTTCGCGACCAGCTTCACGGATCCCGTTGATAAGGCCCTCCACTTGTTTCAGAGGGCCATTGTCTTTACTCCAGGCAGGCCTGTAAGCTCGCCGCTCGTAAAAGATCGGTAGCATTACCGAGGCATGGATAGGCTCGCCCTGAACAGTGATCTTGGGCGGAATACCAGCCGCTTCGATCCGGTTTCTGAGCCGCTCACTGATTTGGTGTGGGAGCGTTTGAGCGGCAGTGTCTTGAAACAAAGCAAGCCACTGAGCACATATCAATACAATCATTATAACAACTGACCTGCTCACAAGGCTTCTTCCTTTCACTAAACTTAAGCTGTTAGACTTGAGTTACGAACTGGCAATCCTCAGAATAATCCACTGACGGGCCATGGGAATTATCAAGTCATTGATTGCCGTGAGAAGTGGCCCCCAAGTTCTTGCTGCGAATCGTTTGCCGCGTATTGTTTTTAACCCAAAAGACGACCCTGGAGCAATGATTCAATCCCCTTTCGGACGATCATCACCGCAATGGAGGCCAGCAGCAGGCTCGCAATCTTTGATACCGTCTTTGTCCCCGGCTGACCGAGGAACCGTTGTAAGGATTGACAACTTCGAAACACCAGGCCGGCAATGAAGATGTTGAGAACCAACGCTATGGCTGTGGGGAGTAAGCCATACTCATTCAGGAGTAGAATTGAGGTGGTGAGGACCGCAGGGCCTGTAATCAGGGGAACACCGATGGGCACGGCGCCCAGGCTGTCAGGATCGACCTGTCTCTGGACCTTTTCCGCCCTGAGAAGATCGCTCATGGACACGACAAAGAGGAGTGTCCCACCTGCAACCATAAAGTCCGGCACGCTGATCCCCAGCAGTCTAAGCACTGCCTTGCCAACAGCCAGAAAGGAAATCCCAACCACCGTAGCAGTGATGACAGACTGACGGATAACCTGTCTCAGAACAGGCCCTTCCAGGCCCTCTGTCAGACTCGTGAACATCGGTAGAACACCGATAGCGTCCACGGCTACAAACAGGGGGACGAAGCAAAGAAAAAAGTGTCTGAATGCGTCCTCCATGGCACTGGCAAATCAGTCGGTTCTGGTCATCCTGGTCTCGGATACATCTTCGACTCTGTTTTATCTGGATGCTTTTCGAGGTGTTGGTATCGCTTGACGGCAAATTCCGCCATGCGTTTCACGATATGGGGAAGGTCCGACGTGCTCCACACCTGCTTAAAATGCCTGCCTCGCAAAAGGATAGGGCTCAAGGTGTATCCTTCTCGCTTATCCGGGGCCAGGCTGATGTGTTCGTACTCAACCCTAATCTGTCCCTCGAGCACCCTGTCGAGGAGTTCCTGGACGGTATAGACAAAGAATTTTTTTACGTCTTCCGTAGATTCCGCAGTATTGATATTTTTCCGTAAAGCGGCACGCAGTTCCTTTTCTGTCTTGCTGAAGGACACTTGCTTCGTCATTTTTCCCAATCCCTTCTATCTTCTTGCACGCCTGTCGGTCTAGTTCGGACGCTCTGGCAAGCGAAAACTGACTTGCCGCGTTTCGCCCTCGTGAAACACAGTCAGTTTGACCTCGTCACCTACTTTGAGGCCCCGGACAAAGTCGACAAAATTCTTGCGTTCGTTGAAAGATCTTCCATTACCCTCCACGATGATGTCCCCCCCAACCAATAACTCCAAACCCCCTAAAACGACCGGTAACATCCCCCCTTTGAGTCCAGCTTTTTCGGCAGGGCTTCCGGCCTCCACCGTTTCAACCAAAAAGCCGTCAAGCAAAGGCAAGTTAATAATCTCACTGAGCTCCTCTCGGACAAGCTGACCAGCCACGCCAACCCATGGCCGAACAACCCGTCCTTTTTCCAGGAGCTCCTCAAGAACATCCTTTACCATATGAATGGGAAGGGCAAAACCCAGGTTGTCCGCGTCCAAGAACATGGCCGTATTGATACCGATCACTTCCCCACAAGAATTCACCAAAGGGCCCCCTGAATTGCCCGGGTTGACCGCTGCATCGGTTTGTATGAGTGGCAGCTTAAGGCTCATTGGGGCGGCTGGAAGGACCCGATTAATTCCCGAAATGACACCAACGGTCAAGGTTTGTTCGAGTCCCAGGGGATTACCGATGACCAGAACCTGCTCGCCCACTCGGATCTTTTTTGAATCCCCGAATGTCACGGCAGGAAATCCACCAGGCGGGGTTGGAATCCGGAGTATAGCGATGTCAAGAACACGATCTTCAGCCACGATTTCGGCCATCACCATTTGACCAGCCCCTGTGGTCACCGTAATAGCCTGATAGCCATACACAAGGTGGGAGCTGGTCAGTATCAGACCATCTGGATCGATAATGAAACCTGAGCCGCTTGCACCAGTGATCCGTTCGGTCACCTTAAAAGGGTCAATCGAAACGGCTGATATATAGACTATTGAAGGAGCGATTTTTTGAAACACTTCTGGGATTGTTTCTCTGCAATCAGCCGCGGCTGTCGCCGTCCTTAGAGCCAACAAGCACACAATGGAAACAGCAACGGAACGAAAAAGCTGTCGATTCATATTGAGCCCCCTGATACAGGAAAGATTTTGGTTACGACACCAACTGCAGCACCGACCAGCGTTCCGGCAGTGACACCCAGGAGGCCGCCATACGCACCTTCCTTTCTGTACACCCCTTCCCGGTTGCCTCTAACAATTCCCGCCAGCACAGCCTTTAAGGAGGTTTCCCCTCCCAAATTTAGGCCATGCCATGTTGGGCGCACCGAAAACGGGCAAGGCCAAGATAGCCCTGCCCGGTTCTTACGCATTGATGGGGCCTAATGTTGCAGCTTCATGCCCCACCCCTCGAACATGAACATAATGGCAAAGCCATACCACAGGGTGTAGATGACGTAAAAGACCAAAGAGAAGAAGACAATGCCAATCTTGCCGCCAATCTTTTGTGGTTCGATCTTGTAGTAGTTGTAGGCGCACTCCACAGCCTTGCTCTGTACCAATCCAATCACCTTAGCCTCCTTGAACTTCTCCTGCTTTGTTAGGTCCTTATCCATAGCTTTTAAGGCATTCCACCAGTTGAAAACAACCCGCCTCTCGTCGTAGCCGTATTTGCCGGAGACCTGCCCGCCATCATTATGATACATGGCGTCTGAATCGGCAAGACAGTTTTCAAGGATTCTGCCGAGATCACCGCTCACCTTCAGCTGCCCCCCTGAGACGTTGACCAAGGCGCCGCCCTTCATAAGGAGTGGGGCCGTCTGTTGGGCCTGTTCGCTGTCCGCCATGACCAGGGAGACCTCCACTAAGTTGCCCACGAATTTGTCTGACTCCTCCTTCACCTTTGGAATATAATATGCCGAGCCCTTGGAGATAGAGTTATACAGGTTGTCCAGGTAGTCCAGACCATTACGGCCCCCGAAAATGGGCATAAAAATAATCACCAGCACCACGATGAAGGCCACCATCATCGCAACGCCGCCATAGAATTCTTTCTTGTGCGCAATCATGCAATCGCCTCCTCTCCCTTAAGGACCCGGATATTTTTCAGGAATATGAAGAGCACCCAGAAGGCAAATGAACCCAACACAATGAAAAAGGCCCAGTTTCCGATGATGTCTAAGATAGCGCTCGTCTGTTTTGATACTGGAATCAGCCCCATGGTTCCCAGCTTGCCCGGCAGGGCAAAGGCACGGTTGACAAAACCGGCCAAGACGGCCATGGCGTAAAAGCCGCGGATGGTGATTCCCTTAACGATCTTTGTGGTTATGGCTCCGATCTGGATTCCCAGCAAAGACCCGAGGAGCATGCCCATGGCCAGCGTATAAAAGATAAAGCCGTATATGGCATATTGGCTTATGGCAGCATAGCCAGCCGTGAAAATGATCTGGAAGATGTCTGTTCCCACGGTGGTCATAGTGGAAACGCCCAGCACATAGACAAAGATGGGAAACGTCAAAAAGCCACCGCCAACCCCCATGATGGCAGCAGCAAGGCCAACGAGAGCACCACTCAACACCAGGAATACCCATGAGATACCCCTGCCCTCGGGCACAAAGTCATGGTCAAACTTGACCATGGGAGGAATCTTCATGGACTGAAGCCTCTTGGGCAGATTTCCCATCTCCGCCCCTTCGACCTTTCCGCCATGAGCCCCCTCAGCCCCATGGGCGCCCACACCCGCTGATGCCTTCCTTGCCTTCAAAAAGTCAGCCATGGCGTATACACCCAAAAAGCCCAACATCAAGGCGTATACCGTGGTGATGAAGGCGTCACTGAGTACCGGATTGATCTCATAAAGCACACGGTTGATGATCCTGTCAACGGTTGTTTCTACGACGGAACCGATCAGGAATACCAGGGCCAAGGGGACGGACACATTTCCCAGTTTCCTGTGGATGGCAGTGCCCATGATGGCCTTGGCAAAGATATGAAAAAGGTCTG
>Ga0180433_10005355_pt1 | contig 17416 bp, 16 predicted proteins | sample SS_ome_8_FD_132980 | JGI IMG/M metagenome (GOLD analysis project Ga0180433, IMG submission 132980) | Hypersaline lake sediment archaeal communities from the Salton Sea, California, USA - SS_1_D_1 metaG | ecosystem: Environmental > Aquatic > Non-marine Saline and Alkaline > Hypersaline >... | reverse complement strand
TAACAATATATATTTTTCGCATGTCAGACCTCCTTGTCTTAAATATAAGCATTTCCTTTTGCTTATATATCGGCAAAAAGACCTTAATATATCCATCAAATTATCAGTAACAAAGCACTAGTTACACTTTTAACTTTTAATTCCCTATATGGAGCTGTAGTGACGCTTTCTGATTATTCAACGGACGAAACTCCCGCAGACGTTCTTGATGCAACCGTTGAATTCAGTCTGACCGGAGACGTGCTTACCATTGTAGTAACGAACTTGACTGACGGTCCGGACGGCGGTTCGGATGATGGTTATGATATCACAGAGATTTTTTTCAATGCCGCAGACAACATACTCGACTTGACATGGTCGGGCCCGGATGAGGGCTGGGTTCTTCACTCCTTTGGCAATTCAACCAAGGCCGGCGGATTCGGACAGTTTGATTATGCCATAACCGGCGGGATCGGCAGCAGTCCGATTATTGTTGAAGGTGAGTTTTCTCACATGTTCAGCTTTACCATAACTCATGACGGTAGCGGTGCTAATGAATCAGATTTTTATTCTGAGTTGAGCAGCATTCCGCCGGGTGATAATCCAATGCTGGCTGCGGCGAAATTTCAAAGAGGCCCCGGCGACGACAGTGCGTATGGAGGCACAAATACTCCTGAACCTGCAACATTGGCTATATTAGGCCTGGGGAGTATGTTTTTCCTTTTCAAGAGAAAAAAGTAATACGGCATCATCCCAAACTGAAAAAAGCAGGTTTTTTTGGAGCCTGCTTTTTTCTTTTCTAAAATCTGTTTTATACAAACTTCTGTTTATATCATCTCATTAAAATGGTTCTTGAGTGATGTGGTATGTCGGGCTATAATCAGAATTGATTTTTTATGGTGGTTTTTAAGTTTGGGGATAGACCGATGATAACAACAAAATACGGAGTGATAGTTTTTTTCATATGTAGCTGTTTTTTAACAGGGTGTGGGCAGCAGGAGCGAATGAAGACGGTGGACAGGATATGCGTTAATACGGTTGGCAGGCAGCATGTGATGGAGAAAGCTGAAGGTGTATTATCAGCCATGCACTTCGGGATTGACAAAGCGGATGTGTCTGCCGGTTATATTCGTACCCGGCCGTTGGAAGGCGGACAGTTTTTTGAGTTCTGGCGGCAGGATAATATAGACAGCTATAGTTTTGGAGAGGCCAATCTTCATTCTTTGCGTCGGATTGTGGAATTGGAGTTTCAGCCTCAGAACGGACAGGTCTGTGTAGACGGAGCGGTGAGGACTTATCGACTGAGTCTTCCGGGATCGGAAAATTTAAATGTGACGCATGCATCCGAGGTTTTTACAAGAAACCAGTCAAAGCTGTTAGAATTCGAACTCAGTGAGGACCAGCGGTCAAATATGACGTGGGTCGAGCTCGGTGAGGACGAGGTTTTGAAAAGCGAGATTCTGCATCGGATTGAATCTTCGGTTCTAAACGATCCGGGAGTTCAACAATGAGAATACTGGTCTGCGGCGGTGCGGGATATATCGGCAGCAATATGACGGCTCAATTAGAGGTACATGGGCATGAGGGAATAGTTTATGATAATCTCAGCAGAGGACATCGGGCGGCGATTGGAGATGCGATATTCGTTAAGGGCGACCTGGCGGACTATAAATTATTGGTACAAACCTTGGAAGAATATCGTGTTGAAGCAGTTATGCACTTTGCGGCGTTTATCGAGGCGGGGGAGTCGGTAAAAAAACCGCTGGCGTTTTATCACAATAATGTTTCAAATACCCGTACGCTTTTAGCTGCAATGGAAACGGCGGGCGTGGATAAATTTGTATTCAGCAGCACTGCCGCCGTGTATGGGATACCTCAAGAGGTACCGATTACCGAACATTGCCTGATGAAGCCTATCAATCCTTACGGGGAGACGAAGCTTACGGCTGAGCGGATGTGTCATTGTCAAGCTATGACCGGTAAGCTGCGATATGCAGCTCTTCGATATTTTAACGCTTGTGGCGCAGGTAACGGCGGTATGCTCGGGGAAGACCATCGTCCTGAAACACATTTAATCCCCTTGGCCATCATGGCGGCACTGGGAAAGCTCAAAGATGTGAAGATTTTCGGCACGGATTATGAAACACCGGACGGCACATGTATTCGAGATTATATCCACGTGGAGGATTTATGCCGGGCACACCTGTCGGCACTGGAAAAACTGGAGTACAACGCAGAACAGGTTTACAACCTGGGAAACGGAAAGGGGTATTCGGTACGAGAAGTCATAGAGACAGTAAAAAAGGTTTCCGGCTGTGAGTTTTCAGTCGTTAAAGCTCAGCGCCGAGAAGGGGATCCGCCGGTATTGACGTCCGATGCGAGGAAGGCGAAAAAAGAACTCCAGTGGGAACCTCAAATTCCAGAATTGGAAAGGATTATCGAAAGCGCATGGAAATGGCATTCTAAAAATCCGGATGGTTACCCGGAATAGAAGTTGTAAATTCAATATTTCTTTTGGAGAGGTATTGTGAGTGAAATTCAAGATAAGGCTGTTGGGTTTCTCAAACGTTATGAGATGGATCACGAAGAGATGGACTTCGAAGCGAATGTGGAAATCTTCCTGAAGGAAATGGAAAAGGGCCTGGAGGGTCAACAAAGCACACTCGCGATGATTCCGACCTATATTGAAGCACAGGCCGATATATCTAAGAACGTGCCCGTGATTGTGATGGATGCCGGGGGGACCAATTTCCGTGTTGCGAGTGTTTATTTTGACAACAACGGTAAGCCGGTTATCGAAAATTTTTCCAAGTTCGAAATGCCGGGAGTGGAAAGCCGGGTGGGCAAAGAGGATTTTTTTGGAACGATGGCAGAATATATTCGGGATGTGATTAATGTCTCGGACAATGTCGGGTTTTGTTTTTCGTATCCGACGGAAATTTATCCGAACAAGGACGGCAGGCTGTTGATGTTCTCGAAACAAATTAAGGCGGACGAAGTGGTAGGGGAATTAGTTGGCGAGAACCTGAATATCTCAATAAAGAAGCTCGGGATAGGAAGTGAAAAGCATATCGTCATTTTAAACGATACGGTAACAACATTGTTAGCGGGTTCCGGCCTGTATGGAGGTCGATATGACGGTTATGTCGGATTTATACTGGGCACGGGGACAAACTGCTGCTATGTGGAGAAGAATGAAAATATCAGAAAATGTCCGGACCTTGAGCCGTCGGGAAGGCAAATCATAAACTGTGAGAGCGGAGGATTCGGCAGAGTGTCTAGAGGCGGGATTGATGAGGCTTTTGATTCTAAACTGAAAGACCCCGGTGTCTATAAATTCGAGAAGATGGTATCAGGAGCCTATTTGGGGCCTTTGTATCTTGAGGTCATAAAGACTGCAGCCGGGGATGGATTGTTTTCAGAAGAGACGACAGAGGGCTTGAAGGAAGCGGAGATGTTAGAAACGCAGCAGTTGGACGCTTTTATCAGCAGTCCGAACCGAGACAATCTGTTAGCTTTGTTGTGCAAGAGCAGTGAAGACAGGCAGATGTTGTGCTGTTTGGCAGAACGACTGGTCGAGCGGGCGGCGAGGTTGACGGCTGTTAATTTGTCGGCAATGGTTATAAAAAGCGGGGGCGGTAAGGATTCGAAACGGCCGGTATGCATTGTTGCGGAGGGAACGACTTTTTACGAGATGAACGGTCTAAAGGAGAAGACGGAACATTATTTGCGAGAGTATCTTGGAGAGAGAGGGATTTATTTCGATATTGTTAACGTTGAGAATTCTACTTTGATTGGCGCAGCCATAGCCGGATTGACGAATTAAATCGTGAGGCGGAAATTATGGAAGAAAAAAGGCATAAATATATTGAAATTGTGAATAAAATTGCGGCTGTGTTAGTTGGTGCTCTTGGTTTGTACCTAATCGTTATGTTTCTGACACCTCTTAGTCGTATTTTTAGTGATGGTGAGCCTTTATCCCACATTTTTTTTCTAATCTGTTTTGCGATTCTAATATTATTCATTGGTGGGTACTGTATATTTTCCGCGTATCGGATATGGTCAAAGATTTCAGTAGAGAATGTTCGTCGGATGTCTTTTGTGGCTTCGGTTTTTATATATTTTATTCTTGTGTGGATGTTTTATTCGGTGAATGAGAGCGAATTATGGAAACATTCCCTTGGACCAATACTTATTGTTCCCGTTGGACTTTTTTACTGGCTGAGCATTAAGTATGTAAGTAAATATTTTGGTTTAAGAGAGCCGGTAGATTGGAAGAGGCGAGAGAAGACTGTTAAACGTTATTTTGGTCTTTTGTCGTTCTTATTATTCTCTTTTCTTATGGAGGTTTTCAGGCATCTGGAAGAGCGTATATCTGGTCTTTTTGAAATTCCATGGTGGCCTTTTGCAGTCTTATTCTTTTCAATTGGCCCTGCTATTCTTGTGTACCGGTTAGGTGTCAGAATAGCATTACATAATAAACCAAGAGACATTGAAGAAAAAGATGTTTCTTCAATAGAACAGGAAATCGAAGAAGAAGAGAATTAAAGGTTTTTTTGCTTTTCTGATTCGGAGAGGGATTCATTAAGGGAACCTGAGCGGAAGCCCTGCAGGTCCAGCGTTACATACTGAAAGCCGAGGGATTTGAGTTTCTCAAGGACTTTTTCGCGTGTTTCGTCTGAGGTGAGCTTCGTGAAGTCATTGGGGTGGACCTCAATACGGGCGACGGTGTCATGGTGACGGACGCGGAACTCGACGAAGCCGAGAGAGCGGAGAAAATCTTCGGCTTGTTCAATCTGGTTCAACCGCTCTTCGGTGACTTCGAGGCCGTAGATAAGGCGTGAGGCCAGGCAGGGCGAGGCGGGCAATTCGGCGGTAGGCAGCATGAGGTCTCTGCTTAAGTCTCTGATGTCGTCTTTGGTTAATTCGGCTTCCATAAGCGGTGCCCTGACATTGAAGACCAGGGCGGCACGGTTGCCGGGACGGTAATCGTCTTTATCGTCGAAATTCGAGCCGCAGACGACGTAGTTGTAGTTTTCTTTTTCAGCCAGTTCATTTAGAATTTTAAAGAGATGTGATTTGCAGTGGAAGCACCGGTCGGCTTTATTCGCTGAATAGTTGGGATCGTCCAGTTCCTTGAGCGGGAGGATTCTTACAACGGCCCCGATATCTTCGGCATAGTCAATGGCCTTGCCGAACTGGTGTTTGGGCAGGGAGGGGCTGACAGCGATGCAGGCGAGGACGTTCTCAGCGGTGAGTGTATCGACCGCAACTTTCAATAAAAACGTACTGTCGACGCCGCCGGAATAAGCGACCAGAACTTTTTTAAGGTCTTTTAAAATGCTTCTAAGTATCTGGTATTTTTTTTCAGTTGTTTTTGACATTTTTTTGTATGTTGTTGATTTAGCTCAACTTAGTATATCTATGCCCTGCAGTTTAATCAAGAGGTTTGCTTTTTTAGAACAAATACCGTTATTTGATATTCCTAAACAGACATATGCAGGAGAGATATTTTTGTTCATTTTAAAAATTGTTTTGGATTATTGGCTGAAAGACGGTATATTATCGGTGGTGATGATAAGGGAAAGGTACGTTTGACGGAGCGAACCTATCCATCCCTTTTTACGCCATGGAAATCTTTGGCGGCCAATCACTCATGGACGAGAACAAATAACGGAGCGCAACGTCATTATGGACAACTCTAAAAAAGAAGGACTGACAATTTTTTCACATTAACCTTTATTTAAGGGAGGGACTTAAAATGAAACGAAGAAAGGAATTTTCGGAAAAAGATACGGTTGAGCGAAGTATTCTTATTATGATCATCCTGGCGGGATGCCTGGTTCTCGCCGGCTGCAGCCGGATGACAAGGATTGAGAGAAATCAGAAAAAGCTGACGGCGCTGATAGAAAAGAACACCGTAGAGATAGCGAGACAGTCAGCGACCATAAAGCAAAACCAGAGACACATGCAAAGCAGATTGCACAACTCGCAATTTTCAGACAATAATATCTCTGACAGAATAGCGGCTTTGGAGAGGAGCCAATCGAAGGTGATGGCCAAAATTGAAAGAAATGAAAAAACAATCGCCCGGAACATCGTCGGCAGCAGAGACGCGATTTTAACCGATGCCGCCTCGAATAGGGATCAGCTTCAAAGCAGTTTTATGTCCGGCAAGAAGGAAATTACGGAAAATATCATTAAAAGCAGAAACTCACTTATCCGGAATGTTGAGTCAAGCGAAGAAGATGTTAAGGAACATGTCACAACCAAGAGTGAGATGATAGGGAATCATGTTTCTGCTATGGAGGAAAAATATGAGGACCGGATAGCTGTTGCGCGAGACGAGGCACGGGCGGCGTCTGCCAATGCGGTTGCGATGAAAGCTGCCTTTGGGGAACTTGAGAACAGGTTACAAAAGAGTTTCAATGAGAAGTTTGCTACGATTGAGGAATATCAGTTGGCTTTGACTGACGGCATCAAGAATTTACAGAATAATATGGACGAGCTTGGTGCTGAGGTCACTGTGATGAAAAAAAATCAAAATCAACTGGAAGCCAAATTTGTCGGAGAGAATGAGACGTTTAGAACTGAGGTTATTGAGGCCTTAGAGCGAATGAACCGTATGATATCGAAGCTCAATCCAAAAAATGAATCGACGGTAGTTGCCGAGACTGTCAAGGAAGTAAGCAACCTGAAAGAATAAAAAAAGTGATATTCGATTTGGGAAAAGCCCTTTGTAGTAACGACAAGGGCTTTTTTTATTAGTATCCAGAACAGCCGATGGAGAGATTCGAACTCTCAACCCCAGCTTTACGAAAGCTGTGCTCTACCATTGAGCTACATCGGCACGAGTTATGAATATCATACACATAATGGAGGAGATTGTAAAGGAAACGAAACGACAGAAGACTAAAAGACCAATGGATACTGCGAATATGGGAAAAATCACCGCGAGATTGTGTATGGCCACATAAATGGGAGTTTCCTGTACCAGGCAAACGCCAAAAGCGGGGCTTTGGACGGTTTCTGTTCGGCTGATTGAAATATAAGCGACCGGAATGTATATCAGTGCAAATAGAAGACTGACGTAAGGTAACGGTCGAACGAAGACTTAGAATATTGGATTCTTTTTTTAACAGCATTTCGCGTATATCCCATTTTTGTTGTTTTTAATGCATATTATACAGTCAATTAACTTTTCTAATGATTAATACGATAAAAACGAAGGATTGTTGTTTGAGCAAGAGAAAACGAGCCTTTAGAGACATATTCATTCAAATGAGTAGCTTGGAAAGGGGCTAAATTTGCTTGACAGGGGCCGTTTTATGGCTTAGATAAGATATTTTAACCTGTCAGAACGTCTAAATAAGTTGAAATGGAGAAAAACTATGGAACAGAAAATTCAACTGAAAGAAAGTGATATACCACGTCAATGGTATAATTTGGCAGCTGATTTACCAACGCCCCTTTTACCTCCTCTGGGGCCGGACGGCAAACCTATCGGACCGGATATGCTGGCACCGGTGTTTCCGATGAATTTAATTGAACTGGAGGTAAGCACGGAACGCTGGATAGATATACCGGAGGAGATACTGGATATTTTATACCGCTGGCGGCCGGCACCCCTGAAGCGTGCGGTTTATCTTGAGAGATATCTGGATACGCCGGCGAAGATATATTACAAGGATGAAAGCTACAGTCCTCCGGGCAGCCATAAACCGAACACTGCGGTACCTCAAGCATGGTATAATAAACAGTTCGGGATTGAGAAGCTCACAACAGAGACGGGGGCCGGTCAATGGGGAAGCGCTTTGGCTTTCGCATGCAAGGTGGTCGGACTGGAATGCAAGGTTTTTATGGTCAGAATCAGCTTTGATCAGAAGCCTTTCAGAAAAATCATGATGCAGGTCTGGGGAGCCAATTGTGTAGCCAGTCCCAGCAATGAAACAAACGCAGGCAGAAAAGTCCTGGAAGAAATGCCTGATACGCCGGGAAGTTTGGGGATTGCCATTAGTGAAGCTATAGAAGAAGCGGTTATGGACAAGAGCGGCAAAACGCGGTATTCGCTTGGAAGCGTATTAAACCATGTTCTGCTTCATCAGACAATAATCGGTTTGGAAGCGAAAAAGCAGCTTGAGTCTATAGGAGAAAAAATACCTGATATCGTTATTGGATGCGCCGGCGGCGGCAGCAACTTTGCCGGTTTGGCTTTTCCGTTTACCGCAGACAAGATTAACGGGGCGGACATCGAAATAATTCCGGTTGAGCCGACGGCCTGTCCGACGATGACTCGGGCGCCATTTTCCTATGATCATGGTGATACCGCCTGTATGACGCCGCTGATGGCAATGCATACGCTTGGCCATGCATTTATCCCGCCGCCTATTCACGCCGGTGGGCTGCGTTATCACGGGATGGCGCCGCTGGTCTGCCAGTGCATTAACGAAGGTTTATTTACACCGAGAGCATTGGACCAGATCGAGTGCTATCAAGCGGCTATGATATGGGCCCAAACAGAAGGAGCGATTTGTGCACCAGAGACGAGCCATGCGGTAGCGGCTGTCATTCAGGAGGCCAAAAAGGCCAAAGAAGAAGGTAAAGAAAAGGTGATATTGTTTAATTACAGCGGTCATGGATTGATGGACCTGACTGGTTATGACGCCTTCCTTTCGGATAAACTCGACAGTTATGCATTGCCGCAGGAAGAACTTGATAAAACAGAAGAGATTTTGAAATCGTATCCCAAAGCAGAGGTCCGCAAAAGCGGCAAGTGGTAAAAATCCTTGAAAAGACAAGATATAGTTATTAGTGTTATGCTTTATTTGAAATTGGGTCGGTGCCCGAGTGGCTAAAGGGGACGGGCTGTAAACCCGTTAGCGAGAGCTTACGGTGGTTCGAATCCACCCCGGCCCATTGTTTTGTTCGGGGACTATCGTATAATAATTGAAGCCGAGCGTACTGTTGGAGTTGCTTAAAAGGTGATATATTTCGCAGGTTTTGAAAATAGACATTGGTATTGGCGGGGACATAGATGAGATGATATGAAGTTGTTGCGCAGATTTAGAAAAACGCTGACACTTGGTTGCCTACAGCTGGGACAGAAACTGGCACAACGAGGTGATGAAAAAACTATTGAAGCAATGAGGAGAGGGCTTCGGATATTCACGAAGACTGTATTACCGCTGCGAAGACGGCTTGAAAAGAATATGCGACTCGCCGGCATGTATCGCAACGGTCTTCTTGATGCCCACTTTGAGCGGGCGATTGACCAAATGATTATGGTTGCGTATGGATTGAAAGGCGGGCTGCAAAAGAGCGAGCATCTGGATAAGTTTCAGTTCGATAATTCGTTCGGTCTTTTGGAACAAGCTTATGCAGAAGGCAAGGGGGTCATTATCATTGCACCTCATATTTGCGGTTATCCGATATATGGTGGAATTATTTCGTCTCGTATACCCTGTGTGATTTATCTGCGACACAATAAGAACCCGAGAAAGATGCGCATCACGGAAGCCGTTGCAAAAGCGGGAAATGCCGAACTTGTGTATCCTCCGCATGGAGCGACAAAAGCCCAGCGACTGCAAGTTGCCATCAATGTCCTTCGCCAGGGAAGGATGATGTTCCTGACACCGGATACACCGCGAAAGTCGCATGAAGGTGTCCCCGTTTCTATTTTTGGGCGAACGGCATATTTTCCTACAGGAGTGTTCGTGATGTCCCTGCGAACGGGCGCGCCAGTCGTGCCTACGTGGTGGCACTGGAAGGATGGTGTTTATCACGTCCGCTACACGAATCCTATTGAACTTCAAAGGGGCGGTAATCTCCGGGAAAAAGCTGAGCTTGCTATGCAGCAATGGGGAACCGATGTAGATGCTTTTGTACGTAAACATCCAGACATGTGGTGGAATTGGCTGGATAAGCGCTGGACCCAGATTATCCGGAATGGAAGTCTTAGTAAATAAGAAATGGTTTTTAACACCATGTTGCCGAATGACCTTTTTATCTGGCTTTCGACGGGAGAAATTCCTATAATGGTTGTTTTAAGTATTTTTAAACAAGAGGCTTATAAAATATGTAACTCCTGTTTTTCGAAGAGTAGCAAATGAAACTTGATCCCACAACAATGAAAGATTGGCAGATAGCTGAGGCGGCTGAAGAGAATATGAAGTCAGCCGAACAGCTCGGTGAAGAACTTGGCTTACGAAATGATGAAGTTTTACCGCAAGGCCAGCACCTGGCAAGAGTCGATTATGCTAAAATTATGGACAGGCTCGAAGGGGAAAATAAACTATTATCAAAATACATCGACGTCACGTGTATCACCCCGACTCCGCTCGGCGAGGGTAAGACAACAACCGTCATCGGTCTCATAGAAGGGCTTGGTAAACTCGGCAAGAAAGTAACCGGGGCGATACGACAGCCCAGTTCGGGTCCTACATTTAATATAAAGGGTTCGGCCGGCGGCGGAGGTCTGGCCCAGGTGATTCCTTTAGTGCCGTATTCTATCCGCCTTACGGGTGATATTGACCATATTACAAACGCCCACAACTTGGCCATGGTCGCGCTTACATCTCGAATGCAGCATGAAAAGAATTATGATGATACAGTGCTGGAAAAGAAAGGTTTAAGAAGGCTGAATATTAATCCCGACCGTGTTCAGCTTCGCTGGGCGATGGATTTTTGTGCCCAGTCGCTTCGTTATGTCACCATTGGTCAGGGCGGTCGCATGGACGGTCGGAAAATGAATTCAGGTTTTGCAATTTCGGCATCGAGTGAGCTTATGGCTATTTTGTCCATCACAAAAAGTCTAAAGGACATGCGGGAGAGAATCGCCAGGATTGTCGTAGCCTATGATAAAAAGGGTGATGAAATAACAACCGCTGACCTGGAAGTTGATGGCGCGATGATGGCGTGGATGGTGGACACCATCAATCCGAATTTGCTTCAGACTATCGAAGGCCAGCCGATTTTTGTTCATGCCGGACCCTTTGCAAATATTGCAATAGGTCAGAGTTCCATCATTGCCGATTTGCTTGCAACGAAGCTATCTGAGTACCATGTTACTGAAAGCGGTTTTGGTGCCGATATTGGTTATGAAAAGTTCTGGAATTTGAAGTGTCGGGAATCGGGTTTGCGGCCGGATGCGGTTGTTATTGTTTGTACGATACGCGCTTTGAAGATGCATGGCGGTGGACCGCCGGTCAAGCCCGGTGCACCTTTGAGTATTGAGTATACAAGGGAGCACCTGGAGCTGCTTGAGGGAGGTTGCGAGAACCTTATCGCACACATCGAAATCGTTAAAAAAAGCGGTGTTCAGCCGGTTGTATGCATCAACCAGTACCTGACGGATACACAGGCCGAAATTGATATGGTTAAGAACATTGCTGAAGCTCAAGGTGCAAGAGTAGCCTGCTCAGAGCACTGGCTGAAAGGCGGAGAAGGAGCTGTTGAACTGGCGGAAGCCGTGATAGAGGCTTGTGAGGAACCAAACGATTTTAAATTTTTATACGACTTGGATACTCCTTTAAAAACAAGGATAGATACTATCGCAAAGGAAATATACGGGGCTAAAGGAGTAACGTATACTCCCAGAGCTCAAAGAAGGTTGAAGTCTCTTCAGAAAAACAGCGATGTTCACGAACTGGGTACGTGTATGGTCAAGACGCACCTAAGCCTGTCGCATGATCCTGACTTAAAAGGACGGCCGCACAACTGGGACCTCCCGATTCAGGACTTTATGGTGTATAAGGGTGCCGGGTTTGTCGTTCCGGTAGCGGGGGATATCAAACTGATGCCCGGAACGGCGTCGGACCCGGCCTATCGTCGTATCGATGTCGATGTGGAAACGGGCAAAGTAACGGGTCTGTTTTAAGTTTGCAAAACTTCTTTCATTACTTATACTCATGCCTTACAGAATATAGCGAGGTTTAGTTGGGAGTGCTGGTATGGCTGCAAAAATTATTGACGGCAGGAAAATAGCACAGCGGATGCGCGAAGAGCTTAAAAACGAGGTTGAAAACCTCAAAAAATCCAGGGGTGTTGTTCCTGGCCTGGGAGTCATCCTGGTGGGGGACGACCCGGCTTCTCGGTCTTATGTGCGCTCTAAAGAGCGTGCTTGTGAGAAACTCGGTATCTACTCCGATAATAATTGTCTGCCGGCGACGACATCTAAGCAGGAGCTTTTGGAGCTAATTGAAAGAATGAACGTGGATGATAAAATCGATGGGATTCTTGTTCAGCTTCCGCTGCCTGAACATATCAATGAACAAGCCGTGATTCTAGCGGTCAATCCGGACAAGGATGTTGACGGATTTCATCCGGTTAATATCGGAAAGATGGTAGCCGGGCAGAAATGCTTTCTTCCCTGTACCCCGCACGGGATTATCCAGCTTTTGATAAAAAGTGGTATCGGGATTGAAAGCTCAGAGGTGGTTATTGTTGGCCGAAGTAATATTGTCGGCAAGCCACTGGCTAATCTTTTGATTCAAAAAAATTCTATGGGTAACGCCACCGTAACGGTTTGTCATACCCGCACAAAGAATATTGCCGAACATACCCGACGGGCGGATATCGTAGTAGCAGCGGCAGGCCGGCCGAATGTGATAACCGCTGAGATGATTAAAGAGGGAGCGGTAGTAATTGATGTAGGGGTGAATCGTGTTGAGGATTCAAGCACAGAAAAAGGGTATCGATTGGTAGGGGATGTCGATTTTGAGTCGGTTAAGGAGAAGGCAAGCATGATTACCCCTGTACCCGGCGGTGTCGGGCCGATGACGATAACAATGCTGCTTTATAATACAGTTGATTCAGCAAAGCAAAGAGCAAGCTTGAAGAAAGGCCAAGAGTGACAAAAATAATTTGGCTTATAGCGGCACAGAAGCAAGAATGTCTTTACATGTGCAGTGATTTCCGAGGTGACAAACGGCAAGTGTTTCTGCATTAAATTTTAACCGTGGTGTTGATATTTCAATTTCGCCATACCCTAAGGTAATGTGGGGGGAGAAATGGGAGAAGCTTGATTTTTCCCTGTAATCTTTTATCCATATCAGGGTTGATAGTTCAACCTGATGGTCAAAGAGCATATCATCGGAAACCGTGTGTTTAAAAAACGGATGCATATTCTGCATCACCTCTTCATGTAAAGACTGAAGCTCATTTGTCTTTTTTACCTTGAACAAGAGCACTGTTTCACCGGCTGCGTTGGTCTGGGCTTCGATATCGATGATTTCAAGGAGGCCGGGGTGGTTTACCTTTACTGTTTTTTCAAGCACTTGCAAGATAACCGGAATATCCCTGTCATCAATACAGCCCATCGCTAAGGAAATGTGCGGCAGACATTTTTTTTTGTTGAGCACCAGTCGAGGCCCGAATCTTTTGACAAGTTGAGAATTGAGTTCAATCGCCTTATCGGTAATTTTTTCTTCAGGCAAAAGGACGATATCTACCGCTTTTTTTGTCATTTTAAAATGTTATTGTTCTATGGCTGAATCGAGTTTGTATTTGGGTCATTTTCCAGCCAGTTCAGATTCGGTTCCTGCTGGACTTTCTGTACCCACTTACGGCCGTTGGATTCGAATTCTACAAAGTCCTTGGTTATTTTCTTAATCTTCACATTATAGATAATATCACCCTGGTGTACAATATTTGTATCAACGACAGCAGAAGGGTTGTCTTGCGAGTACATTATTCCCATTACACAGCCGTAGTCAGGCTTTCTGGGTTCCTGTTTCTTTTGCGTACAGGTCGTTCCCTGGCACAGGGCTTGCTGTTTTTGTGAATAAAGATTGTAAACGACGGTTAAGACCAGGACCATTGAAGCTATCGTGAACAATGTGTTTATACCGGCTTTGGTCTCGATATGACCTTTGTATTTGTATAAGTGCCTTCCCATTTTAAATACCCCTTTTATTTGACAGAGGATATACCTGAACATCGCTATCATAATCGGCTATTTTTAGGAAGGACTAAAGTTGGTTTAGAGCTAATATTTGTACTTTATAGGACGTTTTTCAGATACTCTGACGTTCGATTTTCGCTCCCAGGGGATTTAATCGTTCTTCGATTTTTTCGTATCCACGGTCGATATGATACACTCTGTTTACGATGGTGGTGCCCTCAGCGGCCAGACCCGCTAAAACCAGTGCCGCCGAAGCCCTGAGGTCTGAAGCCATTACTGGTGCGGCAATTAATTGTTTCACACCGGAGACAATGACCACGGGTCCTTCTTTTCGTAGATGGGCGGCCATACGATTTAATTCGGCAACGTGCATGAATCTGTCGGGAAAGATCTTTTCAATTACAATGCTGTTTCCATCGGCCAGCGACAACAGAGCCATCAACTGAGCCTGCAAATCGGTTGGAAATCCGGGATAGGGTTGTGTGGTGACATCTGCGGTTTTGAGCGATCCGTCACGAGTTACTTCTATGCCTCCATTAGCTTTCTCAACAATAACACCGATTTGTCTGAACTTATCAACGACAGCCATTAAATGCTCGAGCTTACAATTTTTGATACTAAGTCGGCCTGAGGTGATTGCAGCAGCGGCCATAAACGTTCCCGCTTCGATTCTGTCAGGAATAACGGTATATTTAACCGGTTCGAGCTTATCAACACCTTCAATGGTAAGCCGGGGGGAACCGATACCGGAAATTTTGGCGCCCATCGTATTCAGGCAATTCGCCAGGTCAACAATTTCAGGCTCACAGGCCGCAGAATCAATAACGGTGGTTCCGTTCGCCAGAACAGCGGCCATCATGATATTAGCGGTGCCGAGGACGGTTGAGCCAAAGGGACCTCCTAAGAAAATGTCGGTCCCGATCAGACCGTTAGGGGTTTCAGCTACAACATAACCGTTTTTAAGGTGAATGTCGGCACCTAAAGCTTTCAGACCTCTAAGGTGTATATCGATAGGTCTGTCACCAATGGCACATCCTCCGGGCATTGAGACCTCAGCTCTGCCGCACCGTCCCAGCAAAGGACCTAAAATGCAAATGCTGCCGCGCATTTTACTGACAATTTCATAGTCGCCGATAGGATTGTCTACCACGGCGGCATCTATTTCTAAATTATCATTTGGGTCTCTTGATACCTTGCATCCCAAATTCTCAAGCAAGGTGGAAAACAATTTTATATCCGACAGGTGAGGGACAGATTGTAAAATTGTTTTTCCCGGTACGAGGATAGCGGCGGCCATTATGGGTAAGGAAGCATTTTTTGAACCATTAATGGTAACGGAACCTGACAATCTAACCGGTCCGTCGATATGAAAAATATCCATTTTCTATTTTCCTTGAAAATTAAATTTTCTTTTGCCATACTGCGACGCATGGAACGGCGCTAGTGTTAATTTAATATAAGAAGAATATTCCGAAAAGAAAAGAGTAAAAATAGCTAAAGGAACATATCCACTTTATGTTGATAGCAGAGATTGATAACGGCGTAACAACGTCAGCGGTGATTTTAGAATACAGTTTCTTCTTTGCGGGTTTGTTCTGTTTAGGATACTGGTTTCTCAAGACGGATTTTGGCCGGAAGGCTCTGATTCAATCGAAGACAAGACCGCATAGTATGCCGTTTTACCTTCCCTTTATTCCTCTTTTACTTTATATGATAATTCTTTCCGGCGCCTTAATGACGATAGAAAAAACATATCCGAATTTAGAGCCATCTCAGCAAACTTTAATTGAGAACCTGATTCTTTTAATGGGAACCATAATCTGTATAGCAGTGATTGTGTATTTGGCAAAAGTCTACTTTTATCAGGGATTAAAAGATTTTGGTCTTCAGCCCAAAACAATTGTTAAGGATTTTAAAAAAGCTGCATTAATATTAATTTCCATATGGCCAATCATTATGATGGTCTTTTTGATGACCATTTACATCGGGCAGTCTATGTATGGAGAGGAGTTTGAGATAAGACCGCACAGGGGACTTGAATCAATCGCTGCTTATCCTCAGTTTTGGATTCGAGTCTTGATTGTCTTCATCGCGGCGTTTTTAGTTCCGGTCTTTGAAGAGCTTTTGTTTCGCGGCTTGTTTCAAACTATGATACGAAGCTGCCTGGAACAGTTTAGCTTTTTCAAGCGGTTTCGAAATGAATCTCTTGTGCCCTGGACAGCGATTATTGCAGCTTCTATTCTTTTTACGGTGGCTCATGAGAACGAGTGGCATTGGCCGGCATTATTTGTATTGTCGTGCGGTATGGGTTATGCCTATGAAAAGAGCGGCTCACTGCTGAGGCCGATTTTCGTTCATTTGCTGTTTAATTCGACGTCGCTGGTCTCAACTTTAGTTTCGAGTTAAAAAGAAGACGCATAAATATGGCCGGTTGTATTTGGCTTCAGCGAGCAGAATATAAAATCAATGATTATTTAATTCCCAGGACATCAGCCATGGAATATAAGCCGGACTTTTTTCCGATAATCCATCCGGCGGCACGCAAGGCCCCGCGGGCAAACGTGTCACGGCTGTGAGCTGTGTGCTTTAATTCGACCATTTCCCCTAGCGTGGTGAATGCAATCGAATGAACACCTGTTATGTCACCGGCGCGGACCGCATGCATACCGATGGTGCCCTTTTCTCTTAATGCGTCTTTTCCTTGACGGCCATGCACAAGGCAATCGGGAAATTTTTGGTTGGTTGCTTTGCAGATATGCTCAGCCAATGTAAGAGCCGTGCCGCTTGGTGCGTCTTTTTTGAGACGGTGGTGTTGCTCTATGATTTCTACGTCATAATCATCGCCAAGCATACCGGCCACGTTTCCAACCAGATTAAACAGGACATTCATTCCGACACTCATATTTGTAGCATAAACAACCGGAATGATTTTTGAAGCATTCTCTATTTCTTGTTTTTGGTCTTCGGACAAACCAGTTGTGCCCATAACCAGAGGACATTTGTTTTTGATGCAGTAATCTGTCGTCAAATCAACGGCACCAGGCTGGGAGAAATCTACAGTTACATCGGCTCCGGATGGATATCCCGAGGTAAGGGATACTTCCGTTGCCTCGCAACCGGCAAGAAGACCGGAGTCTTTGCCTAAATCCTGATGTTCTTCTATATCAACGGCCCCTGAAATCTTGAAGCTTTCCGAATTCGCTGCTAACGCAAGCAGCCTTTTTCCCATTCTGCCGGCGGCTCCGACAATCAGTAATTTATGTTTCATTTCCGCTTCCTTAAGAAAAATCAACGTATTGACCGATAAGAAATATAACCGTTATGACACATTCTTACAAGTCTAAAGAAGTTCAGCTTGACAAAATAATTAAACATTATTATTAAATGAGACGTATAAAAAATGGAACTTTAAAATTTAAAAGGAGATGGTACGATAAAAACCACTTTCAGTGGAAATGGCTCTTTCACAAGTGAATGATATTTTTTCTTTCTTTTTTCGCCATGTATCGTGAAGGCGAAAAAAGCGAAAAAATATCG
>Ga0180433_10005354_pt1 | contig 17420 bp, 19 predicted proteins | sample SS_ome_8_FD_132980 | JGI IMG/M metagenome (GOLD analysis project Ga0180433, IMG submission 132980) | Hypersaline lake sediment archaeal communities from the Salton Sea, California, USA - SS_1_D_1 metaG | ecosystem: Environmental > Aquatic > Non-marine Saline and Alkaline > Hypersaline >... | reverse complement strand
TTTTTTCCTATTATATCAATATTTAAAATGCTAAATATTCCTATATCTCGAAAAACTATTTAACCATGTAATTTGTTAAATACTAATGCATATTGGTGGTATTGTTGACATTTCGACTAAAGATATCCCTAATTTACCATCCATGGTGATATTTACAGTCGGGTGTAATTTAAATTGCGAATTTTGTCATAATAAATATCTCCATAATCAATCTGTCGGTAAGCAGTTAAGCATAAATGAAATTATATCGGTAGTTAGAAGTAATCTATTAGTGAATGGCATTAGCATCACAGGTGGTGAACCTACTCTCCAAAATGACTTAATTGAACTTTGTAAAGAGATTAAAAGGCTAGGAAAATATGTGAGTGTGGATACTAATGGCACAAATCCACATATTATAAGGGATTTAATTAAACACGTTAATAGAATCGCACTTGATTTAAAAGCCCCTCTTAATAAGAAACGATTAAGCGAGATTTGTAATCAACACATTAATCCTGAATCGATCAAGAAAACTTTCACACATGTGAATGAGCACTCAGAGATTCATTTTGAAGTACGAACTACCTACGTGGAACACCTTATGCAAGCATCAGATATTCATAAGATTATTTCCTTTCTCAAGAAAAGTAAGTTTCGAGGAAATTTTGTATTACAGCAATACCAATATTCAGAGGGAGTAGGTAATGAATACAAGGAGATTTTTCATAAACCAGAACATGGAATGTTATTAGAATTACTTAGACCATATAAAGATGCGAAATTATCTTTTTATATCTATTTAAGGGATGAGATTGTAGGATATAGGAGTATTGATAAATTATATAATATTTCTATAGATGATGTGCTATGAATGAGACTCAAATACTTGAATACATCCAATCATGTAAGCACTGTCAGCTCTGTTTAGATTATTGTGATACTTATGAAGTGACACAGGATAGTTTAAAATCTCCAGAGGGGAGGCTACAGATTGCCGAAAAGGTATTTAATAAGGAAACTATTAGTGATGGGGAACGAATTGGTCTCTATACTTGTACCTTATGCGCAATCTGTGATGAATATTGTCAATCAGATATTCCTATTTCAGAGATCATCCATTCTTCTAAAATTAAGCTAGTCGAACAAAAAAAAGCCCCATTAGATATTCATAACAAAATCATTAAGGGGATTCTTGAAAAGCAGAATAGCGTAAATGGAAATCCTGATGAAAGATTAGATTGGCTCCCCGAAAAATATAGATCTCAAGAAAAATTTGAAGAAAATGATTCTGATACGCTTTTATTTTTGGGATGTATGTCCTCTTTTAGAGTAAAGGAAAGTGCATCAGCCTCATACGAATTATTGAAAAGAGCAAATTATCCCTTTAAAATTATAAAAGAAGAACCATGCTGCGGGGAATATGTTTATTCATCGGGAGAACTTCAGAAATCCAAGGAGATCTTTAGGGAAAATTACAATTATTTTCAGAAGTTAGGCATTAAAAGAATTATTACTACCTGCGGAGGATGCGTATATGCATTCCAAAATGTCTATCCCAAATTTATTCCTGAATGGGATATCGAAGTAAAACATATCATTCAGATTATCACAGATTTAGAAAAAGAAAAAAAATTAACCTTCAAGAATCTAGGAACGGAAGCCACTTACCATGATCCTTGTCGGGTGGGAAGGAAACTAAAGGATATTAAAATTTATGAGGAACCACGAGAATTGCTAAGAAAGATTTGTAAGACTGTAAATACTTTAGATAATGAAGATAAAATTGCTCCTTGTTGCGGATCTGGCTCAGGAATACGTGGAGTAGATAGTAGTATAGCAATAAAAATTGGTTCTAAACTATTTGGGGATTCAAAAACACAAGAAATTATATCTTCCTGCCCATTATGCATATTTCAATTTAGATATGTTAATTATAAGACTCAAAGTGATAAGAATTGTACCTACATCACAGATTATTTGTTAAAGGCTGTAAAATAATAAGTATCTATAAAATTACATAGAAAAGGTTAACTAATAATGGATGAAAATGAGGAAGAACATGAAGACGATAACTTAGATGAGTTACTTGAAGAACAATGGGAGTTACAGGACCAAATCCATAAAAAATGTAAAATGAAAGATAAGCATAAACATAAATTCTAAAAAGATCTAGTTAGGTTCCTTCTAGTTTTTCAGGTCGGACAATACACGGCTGTGGCTCATTTCTAGCTTCTTTACTTTTCTTTAAACGTTTCATTCTTCTTTCTTGTGCTTCAGCGTATCTTCGTTTTTCCTCTTCCGTTTCTGTAATTAATATTGGAATTTCAATAGGATTGTCATCTTCGTCCAATGCTACAAATGTTAGATATGCAGAGCCAATATGAGTATGTCTCCCAGTCTTCAAACATTCTGCCTCAATTCTTACGCCCACTTCCATCGAGGTTCTTCCTACATAATTTAATGAAGCCTTAGCAAATACTAAATTTCCAATAAATGCAGGTGAAATAAAATCCATCCTATCCACGGATGCTGTTACCACATTTGAATGAGTATGCCTTGCGGCGACAATAGCTCCTGCTTGGTCAATAAGTTTTAAGATGTAGCCCCCATGAACATTCCCTGCGGGATTCGCATGTTCAGGATACATTATTTGGGCAAGCTCAACTCTTGATTCAGAAACGGTTTTCCCTTCCATTTTAATCACATTTTCATATAATTAGATGATAAGAATGTTTAATTTCAATTTATATATATTCTTTTGTTGTATAAAGGATTTTATCTTACTTCAATTAATTTTAAATTCTACGTAAGTTTATACTACCTAATAGTTGTGAATGTTTATTCATAATTAATTAATTAATAGAAATAGTGAAAAATATGCCAAGTTTTAAAGAAACAGTTGAAGCCATTAAGGCCGATTGGAATGCAGGGGAAAAAAACTTCAATATTGAATGCGAAATGCTTTCTGAAGGAATGCAGACAATGTGTACTATGGGAAATCCTGCAGGTGAGGATTTTAAGCTACTTATTGATGCACCTGGCGGATTGAGTGGGACTAACAAAGGTCCATCTCCTCTATTAGTGATCTTATCATCTATTGGAGCTTGTATTATTGCTGTCACTAAATTTTGGGCTCTAATCATGGATATCGAAATTGAAGAAATGAAGGTTTTTTCTCGTGGTCATATTAATCTCGGAGCACTTTTCGGAATTGATGACAGTAAGCTTTCTGGCTATGATAAATTGGAACCTGTTGTTAGAATTAAAGCAAATGCGTCAGAAGAAAAAATAAACGAGCTAATGGAAAAAGTATTCACCCACTGCCCTGTCATCACTAATTTTGGTGGTGCTTCTCCAATTAAACCAAAAGTCCAAATTAGAAAATAGACTATATCTAATTTTCTTTTTTTTATTATTTCTTTTAAAATCTCTAAAAAATAGCTTAACCTAACAGAAATTTCTCAAGATCTTTCAAATTTCTTGCCAAATTACTGCCAAATACATCGATCCCGCTAAGAACCTTGTCACCAACTATAATCGCATGTTGTTCCACCGTTATTGGTTCACCCGATAAATCTTGATAAGTAACTGGCAATTTTTCTTCGCTGATACCCCATACTAAGATAATACCCGTAGGTTCAAGGGTACAGAAAAAATAATCATCGATTATTTTGATTAGTTCTTGAATTTGATTGGATGTATTATCCATTTTTGGTTTTAGTTCGATTCCTTGGCCAATAGCTAAAATAAGTCCTTCATCAAGCTCATAAATTTGCTCAGTTTTATCCATATAATTAACTCCTATAAGAGAGCCTCGAATATGCTTTATTTTATCATTTAACATAAGTTGAACCGCTTGTGATTGCCAACCTGGGTATAAACGCTCCTTGGTTGATGAATTGATATACGTCAAATCAGTTGGATGGGTATCATTGATTTTTGGCAAATTACTTTTTTGATGTAAGAAGAGATTGCTGCAGAATTGGAAGTTATACCCTCTTGCTGATACGATATCTGTAGGATAATTAATTTCCTTTTCAATTTCTCTTCCTAAAGCTTTATGAAATTGATTTTGTCGAATATCAAACCTTCGTTCTATTTCTTTAGAAGAGGGTAATTTCGGGTCATTCGGTTGGAACCAATATCGTGTCGCAGCGGTGGGATTGGATTCATCTTTGTCAATGTAGTTATGATACCAATCGGTAAAATCTAAGGAAATATAAGGCAAATTATATTTTAAGGCTACTTTTTTGCCTAAACAACCATTTTTTTTTGATTTATTTGTCACAATTCCTTGAAGAGTGATAGGAGGGTTATCTAAATAATCGTTAACTTCCTTATATTGAGCTGCTTGAAAGTCACCAGTAGAAAAACTTCCCGAACCAAATATTAAATTAGTAACAGGGCGATCTTCATAAACCGTGATTATTGGTTTAATTTTACTGCCAATCTCATTTCCAAGATCATCCCATCTTGCAATACATTTATTTTGTAATTCATATGGGCTGTAATTGTTTACATACCATACCTTTTTTGATAATTGATGTAGCCTATTAATGTTTCTTAGGCTTTGCTCTTCAATTTCCTTTTTAACTTTTTCAAATCCCATATCTTATATTCGCTTTTGTTAATTGGATATATATTTAGTTTATTTTTACGATAAGGAATATTTTGGATCTCTTTTCTCAAAAAATGCACTTGAGGCTTCATTGATATCTTTGGAAGAGAATGAAAGAACAATGGAACTATTTTCATATTGTATTATATTTTCTAAACTGGGGGAATCAAGTGAAAGATTGATTGCTTGTTTTGTCATTCGCAGTCCTAAAGGACTTTTTTTTAGTAATTCATGTGCTAAATTTAGACCTTCATTGAGTAAATTTTCTTTTTTCACTACTTTTATTAATAAACCAGATTCTTCCGCTTCTTCGGCTCCTATTGATCTACCTGAATAAAGCATTTCCGATGCTTTTGCCATCCCAATTAACCTAGGTAAGAAATAGGATCCACCCACATCTGCTCCAGTTAATCCGATATTAATAGAAGCATTTATAAATTTCACATCTTCGCTTGCTATTCTCATATCTGAAGCCATTGCAAATCCAAATCCACCCCCTGCAGCTGCACCATGCACTATTGCTATAATTGGTTGAGATATTCTTCGCATCTTTATAATAATCTGACTTATCCTCCATTGGTGATATAATTTCTTCTTTAATGGTTCAGGGACATTGAGGTAATAAAATCGGTCATAACCTTCAGGCTTTCTTTTCGAATTCAAGATTAATCCTTCTTGTAGGTCAGTTCCTGCAGAAAAAGCCCTTCCTTCACCTTTTAGAATTAACACTCGACAATCCAAATTCGTCATTAAGTGATCTAATACCTCATGCATTTCCTCTTCCATCTCAAAGGATATCGCATTTAACTTTTCGGGTCGATTAAGTGAGAGAATTCCAATCCCATCATCTCGTAATTCAAACTTTATAGTCTTAAACTGCATTATCTTTTTTCACCTTATTAAAACTGTTTTATTTTTCTTTTCTATTATTAATTTATTAATTTTAGACGCCCATTTAGGTATAAATTTGACATTATTATTTGCTATATCAATCTGGTCTAGATTTTTTAAAGTTTTTAATATATCCGGAATTGATGTAAACTCATTCCAGCTTAAATTAATGATTTTCAAATTTTTCAATTGAATCATCGAATTTGGAAGATATGTAATATAACCGAAGCTTAAATCCAAAAGTTCCAATTCGGATAATAGTCCAATAGACTCTGGAACTTCTTTCATGAACGACATCCCCAGTTCAGTTATATGCTGGTCTTTAATTATACAGAGAATATCATTTTCATAAATGAAATGGAAATCTTGATTTCCAATATAAAAATTATTATTCATAAATTTAACCCCTAAATCCAAAAGGAATGGTACTTCTTCTATGGTTATTTTATATTTTTGAGCGATAATATCTAATCTTTCAGTAATAATCGACTCTAACATTACCATATAGCTACTTTTTGATTTTTTCGCAAAACTATAGATCGTTCTTAGGACTAAAGGAGAGGAATCATTAAGGATTGTCCATTCTAACGCGTCAAATCCCACCTCTAAATAATTTCGAAGAATAATTTCAGCAGCTAATGCCCTTATTTCTTCCTGTGCATCAGAGATAAGATGATTTTCAAAAATTTCAAAATAAGAAGCATTATGTAAATCATAAGCACTAATAAATTCCAATAATTCCAATCGAGCCTCGCTACTTTCTGATTTCTCTAAAATTGCAATTAAAAGATTTACAATTTCTTTTGCATTGATATTGAGCTGAATTAAATCCTTAATCTCCGAAAGATCTATACTAACCATGATTTTTATTTAATTACTAGTTACATTATTATTTTAATGGGTATTTTGGGTCTCGTTTTTCAAAAAATGCTTGTGCGCCTTCTGTTAAATCATTTGAAGTCGAACAGAGCATTTGAGCTCGATTCTCTAATTCCATGATAGTTTCTAAACTTGGAGAATCTAAAGATATATTTACCGCGTGTTTAGTCATTCGAAGTCCTAATGGACTTTTCTTTAATAATTGTTCGGCTAATTCAATACCCTCATTTAAAAGATTCTCCTCATTTACCACATTAATTACTAATCCAATTTTATGTGCTTCCTCGGCATCAACAAATCTCCCAGTATACAGAATTTCTGCTGCTCGGGACATACCAATTAGTCTTGGCAAATGGTAACTTGAACCCAAATCGGATCCCGAGAATCCAATATTAATAAATGCGTTATTAAATCGAGCATTTTCAGAGGCGATTCTGATATCTGAAGCGAGGATAAATGCAAATCCCGCACCTGTTGCAGCACCATTAATAAGTGCTATGATAGGTTGGCTTATCCTTCGCATCTTAACAATAAGCTTGCTGGTTCGCCATTGAGCATATAATTTTGCTTTAATTGTGTCTTTTTCTGGAGTATTAATATAATAAAATTTATCTTTTAGCTCCTGAGGTTTTTTCTTGGATTGCAGGACCATTGATTCTTTCAGATCTAAGCCCGCACTGAACACTTTTCCTTCTGCTTTAAGAATTAAGATTCTACAATCAAGATTCACCATTAAATGATCGAAGATCGCATGTAGGTCTTCAATCATTTGAAAAGACATAGCATTTAATTTATCAGGTCGATTTATAGTTAAAATCCCAATGCCATCTTCTCGTAGTTCAAATTTTATGGTTTCAAATTTCATAAGATAACCCTTTTTTAGTATATATTTAGCTTTAATATTATAGAGAATTTATTGTTTTTTTAGCAATTATAAATAATGTTTTAAGATGCTCTTCAGTTAAATGAAAATGTAATTGCCACTCATCCTCACATAAATAGTCACTGATCGTGAAAAGAGCTCCTGCTTGAACATTCAAATATTTTGCCACCGCAAAAATCGCTGCCGCCTCCATTTCAACCGTTAATACATTCTCTTTCCTATAGTTCTCAATTTCTTCAAATGTTTCCCTGTATGGAGCGTCTATTGTCCAACTTGTACCAATTCTGTATTCCAAATTCAAATCCTTTACAACTTTAACCATTTCACTAGTAAGTTTTTCTGATGGATATGAATATTTCTCGGGTTTTAAATAATGATGGGAAGTACCTTCGTCTCTAATTGCTTTATCGCATATAACAAAACTGCCTAATTTTAAATCTTTCTGTAAAGAACCCGCAGTTCCAATTGAGAGAAAGGTTTTCACACCATAAACTGATAATTCTTCAATTAGAATGGACACAACTGGCGCACCTATTCCAAAACCCCCACAGATTCCTATTTTCTTATTAAATTCTTCTAAAAGATAATAATAATCCCCAAAGACATAATCAACCTTGATTACTGCTTGATTTTTAATAATATGCGCCATTAACGAGGGAGAGTAGCATATAATAACTCCTTTTGGGGGTTTTTCTTCTGGGATTCTACCTATTTCATCTTTATATTTCCAAAAATCTTTTGCATTAAGAAATGATCTTCCTCGGTATTTTTGCGGATAATTTGGAAACGACATATTTTAGACTATTCCTTTTTTAAAGTTTTTTCTTGTTTCTTTACTTTTCTTTTTAGGAAATTCCATGCGGGAGGACCAAATCCCTTAGGTATACTTCCAACGAAAAATCTCGTAGGTTCTCTCATATTAAAAGATTGTCCAGATTTAAATAGATTCTCATTAACATAGGCCATTATCTCTGCGGGTATGCCTATAGCCATTTCCTCTTCTTTTGTCAATGCTATAGTCCTATCTCCCGTTCCAGGTAACACAACTTCAGGTTTTTGTGAAATAAAGGGTAATAATACTCCTTTAAGACAAGATTCCCCAAATCCTATAAAAGCTGAATTTACGAGGTATTTACCTTCATAACTTAACGACTGAACAATATGAGTTATTTGAGCAGGGTCTCCATAAATCAGAACCACATCTGGTCTAACTATTGTTCTTGTTAAAGGAGAAACAATAAAACCTACATGATCCTTGATCTTCAGATAGTTTTCTTTTTTTGACAAATCACTATATTGAGACTGGACCAAAAGCTCTGCCTTTGCATCTTTATGATATCCCGAAATTACCTGAGATTCAATAATATCCTTTACTGGAACCTTTTTCCATTGATGCACTAATGAGCTAGTTACACATGCATTATCTTCATACGTCATTGCAACATGAGCTCCCCAGCGCCTCGCCATAGTGAATGACTGACACAAAGTGATATCTTGCCCCATTTTGGATGGACGCTGCGCTTTTTCTGGGATCTCACTATAATCTTTGATAAACTTAATTGCAATTGGATAGGTCAATAATCTTAGCTTGTCATAAAGATCTTGGCCTATTTCTCTAATTTCTTCAATGTTTTTTGACAATTTCTAAACCTCTAATATTTCTTATCAAAAATAATCTTTTACAGTTTATATTCAATATTAATTTAAACAAATACTTTTTATTTTTTTTGTTATTCAAATAACCAATTGAAAATTTATCGTGATTTTATTGAATTATTCCCAAAATGATATAAAATTCTTTATCGGATTATTTCCCTCTCAGAGTGTTCAAAATAACACAGTTCATTTAATACCCTCTTTTGGTAATATTGGAATCATTGAAACTAATGAGGGCCTCGTTATGTTTGACATGGCTATAAAACAATTTGGTCCTCGCAATTATAAAAAATTACGAGCTATTACAGAAAAGCAGATTAAATATGTTATATACAGTCATGGTCATTTTGATCATTGTTTTGGATTTGAACCATTCATTACAGAAATCGATGAAAAAGGATGGGATATGCCCGAAGTTATCGCTCATAAAAATTCTTTAAAACGCTTTACAAAATATCAGTTGTTAGCAGATTATCATGAATGGATAAATGCTCAACAATTTGCATCGATTATTGGTAAACAAGAAAAGATTATTGACCCATATAACATATTAGAACCAACCATAATTCTTGATGGGGAAAATCCATATAGATTCCAACTAGGAGAGATTGGGTTTGAATTAAATCATGATATCGGGGAAACTGATGATTCTCTTTGGTTATGGGTTCCCGAAAAAGAATTAATATGCGCAGGAGATCTGATGGTTTCATCCTATCCAAATGTGGGAAACCCCTATAAGGTGCAGAGATATCCAAAAAAATGGGCACTAGCGATGGAACATATGTTAGAAAAAGACGCGAAATATATTATACCAGGACATGGTAAACTTATAGAAGGGAAACAAAAAGTAAGAGAAGTCTTAGAGATCACCGCAGAAGCAATGCACTTCGTTCATGATGAAGTAGTGAAAAGAATGAACGAAGGAAAATGGTTTGAACAAATATTCCACGAAATGCTAAAGATATATCCCGATAAGTTCAAGAATCATGAATATTTAAAACCACTTTACGGCGATTATAGATTTGCTATTCATGCGGTATACAGATTATATCATGGATGGTATGATACAGGAAATCCCACGGATCTTTTTCCATCAAAATCAAATGAAATCGCAAAAGAATTTTTAAAACTAAACACCCCTGAAAATTATCTTAGTCAAGCAAAAGAATTATTTAACCATAAAAAATATCAACTAGCACTTCACATTCTCGATATTGTTATTAATGGAAAAGATTCAACTAACAACCACTTGTTTGTGAATGCTTTGGAATTAAAATTAAAGATTTTAAGGAAAAAAGCAAAGGAAGAACCCTCATTTATCGTTCGAAATATTTTAAACAATGAAGTTAAACAACTTAGGTCAAAAATTAAAAAGCTCAAAGATTAAAGAACCTTATATATTAGCATCAAGATATCAGAACAAAAATTATAAACTTATATAAAGATCAAAGTCTAAGTGAAATACAAACTAGTTATGTGAAATTTATGGAAATTAGTAGGGATAAAATTTTAACCAAGGCTTATGAGCTTGGAAAAAGATATGAGAAAAGATGTACTGGATGTGCCCAAACTGCGGTCGCGGCAATCTTCGAATCCTTAAATATTTGGAACGAGGATGTATTCAGAGCTGCGAGTGGTTTAGCAGATGGGTTAGGTCTTACGGGAGACGGATCCTGTGGGGCATTAATTGGAGCCTCCATGGTTATTGGGTATCTTTATGGGCGAGGAAAAGAAGACTTCTCAGATATATATAAACCAATGAAATCCTATGGCTTAGTGAAAAAATTACATGATGAATATGTCGAGAAATTTGGATCTTGTCGCTGTTATGACGTTCAAGAAAAACTTATAGGGCGAACCTATAATATGTGGGATCCTGATGAATTAAAAGAAGCTTTCAAGTCGGGAATGGTAAATCATTGCTCTGATCTAGTAGGTAAAGTAGCCCAAATGGCTACGGAGATTATTTTAGACAATGGCTTTAGTCCAAAATAACTGCTAATGGGACCTAAAATGGAAGAGAGAAACTATAAGAAATTATTTGCAGAAAAAGTTGAGCATTTAGAAAAAACCTTACCGAAATTGACAAGAGGCGTAAATTGTGCGGAGTTAACTTTTACAAATATTTTAGACGTCTTGGGAATAGAAAATGGTTTGTTGAATAACGCTATCATTCCTTTAGCGGGAGGTTTTGGAGGATACAAATCAAAAAATGGATGGCAAGGAGCATGTGGAGCTGTTTGTGGGGGATGTGCTGCGATTGGTATAATTTTAGGCGGAAAAGAACGAATGCATGATAAGATAATTCCAATTGCGTATTTAAAGGCTGCAAAATTTGCTTCTGAATTCGAAAAAGAATTTGGATCAGTGATATGCGCCGAATTGTGTGGATACGACTTTAGTACTGCCGATGGTTTTATACAATATCAAAAAGATGATTGTTGGTCAAATACATGTTATAAATATGTTATTTGGGCCATCAAGAAAGTTCAAAAACTCATGAATCACCAACTAAAGCTATTTTGGTAACTCTTAATTATTATTATTTAATATTTTATAGTATTAACCCATAGAGAAGAGTTATAATTATGACCGTTAAAAATAATTCAGAGCGAATTTTTCGGTTAAAAAACAATCTATTATCAAGTAAATACGAATTATGTATTGAACGAATGAAATACTTTACCAAGATCTTTAAAGAATATCCTGAGGATCCAGAGATTATCAAGAGAGCGAAAGCAATTGCCTACACCTTAAAGCATATGACAATTTTTATCAGAGAAGATGAGTTACTAGTTGGAAATGAAACCAGTAAGAATCTTGGAGAAAAAATTAATCTTGATCTCCAGAGATATGATAATAGTTTAGAGAAACGGATAACCTATAAAAAATTAAAGCGCCGACCATTACAACCGTTCTTTATTGAGGAGGGGGAGATCGAAGAGTTATTAGAACTACTACCCTTTTGGAAAGATAAATCACTTATTGGTAGTCGAATCTTAAAAAGATTATTAGAAGAAGGCTATGTTTCTGGAGATGGATTGATAGATGCATTAGCACCTAATATTTCGATCCACATAGGAACCACTGAAGGACACTTATGCGCAGGTTATGAGAAACTATTAAGGCTGGGATATAGAGGGATTATAGAAGAAAGTGATAACCATCAAAAAAGCTTAGATAAGAGTGACCCTGAATTCCATAATAAGTACCAATTTTATGAAGCGATAAAGATTTATTATTATGCCGCCATCGATTTCGCTGAAAGATACTCAGATCTTGCTTACGAGCTGGCAAAGAAGCATAATAAAAAGCAACGCAAAAAAGAATTAGAAATCATTGGAGATATGATGATGAAATTTACATCTCATCCTCCAGAAACCTTTTATGAAGCAGTGCAGTTTATATGGTTCTCCCAAAATATAGCTAACATCATCAATCAGCGCAGTGTGCTTGCCTTAGGACGGTTAGATCAAATCTTATGGCCATTTTACGAGTATGATGTTCAAAATGGAACCTTAACAAGAGAATTCGCTCTCGAGTTAATTGAAGAGCTCAACTTAAAGCTTAGCTGGAATGTGACTTTGTTACCAACAGATTTTACGATGGTAGCAAACGCTCTCGGTCAAAATACTCAAACCATCACTATTGGGGGAATGAATCAAAGTGGAAAGGATGCTATTAATGAGCTCTCCTACCTTTTTCTTGATGCTTACAAGTATGTTAAAGTCTTTTCCACCGATTTATCCGTTCGTATTCATAAAGATACTCCAGAAAAATTCTTTAAACATGCTCTGGAGGTATATAAAACCACATCGGGTATTGCTTTTTATAATGATGATGTGATCGTTCCTGCATTAAATAAGGCGGGATATACATTAGAAGATGCCAGAAATTACGTCATAATTGGATGTGTTGAACCCACAGGGCAAGGTAATAGCTTTGCGGCAACAGGAAGAATGTTTATGAATCTGCCTGGTGTATTGGAACTTACTTTAAATAACGGCTATAGCAATTTAACAAAGAAAATCGATGGACTTCAAACTGGAGACCCTTCGAAGTTTAAGAGCTATGAAGAATTTTATTCGGCATTTAAACAACAGCTTCAATTCAATATTAAACGATCAGTTGATATTGCCAATGTTGGAGAAGTTGAAGCTATGAAATACTTTCAACACCCTTTTGTTTCTGCAACCCTTGAAGGGTGTATGGAAAATGGTAAGGATTATGTATGTGGAGGAGCAAAGTACAACTTCTCTTCAATTACGGCTTATGGTTTTGCCACCTTAGTTAATTCCTTGTATAACATAAAAAAATTCATCTATGAAGACAAAGTAATGGATTTATCAGAGTTTATAGAAGTTTTAAATTCAAATTTTAAGGAAAAGGAAGATTTCAGACAGAAATTACTCAATAAATATCATAAATGGGGAAATGATAAAGAGGATATAGATTCTCTGGCAATAGAACTGTGGAATACCTTTACTAAAGAAGTTGCTAAGTACAGTACTTTGAGAGGGGGAAGATATAGTGCCGGGGCCTATTCAATGGGGATTCATGTCATGGAAGGTTTTTTCACAAGACCCTCCGCCGATGGAAGAAAAGCAATGCAACCTATCTCTAATAGTCTTTCTCCTGTCAACAATTCTGAACGAAACGGAATCACTGGAGTGTTAAATTCCACAGCTAAGTTAAATTATGATTTTGCGACTAATGGTGTTGCTGTAAATGTACGATTCCATCCTCAAAATATTGATACCCCTGAAAATTTAGATAAATTGTATCATCTCCTTAAAGCCTACTTTCGAGCAGGAGGCATGCAAATTCAACCAACAGTAGTATCATCTGATACTTTAAAGGAAGCACAAACGCATCCAGAAGACTTTCAAGATTTAATCGTAAAGGTAGGTGGATATAACGCAACATTCATTGATTTGGGAAAACCTATACAAGATGACATTATCGATCGATATGAATATGACTTTTAGTATTTCTTAACTTTCAAGTATTATTATGGGAAAGAAAAAGAAGAAGTCTCGTAAAGACTTGCTAAGGTACGCCCGAAGTTGTCAAAATCAATAGAATAAACATGAAGAGAGGATAATGAACGATCCTAAATCCGATTCAGTTTCGCATTGGAAGAAAGAAAAAGAGAATTTCTTATCTCGTATAAATTATTATTTATTGAAAGCAAAAGTTGATTCATTATGACATTGTCGAATGAATTAATTGAAAGCTTTAAAAATAAACCAGATCAGAGCAAATGGAATTATATCTTAGCTCTACAACAACTACAAAATGCTATTTTTGAACTTGAGAAGGATGAAAATGACCCAAAAGTACTTAAAGATTTATCCAGACGCGCTTTAGATATAGGAAAAGAATTAGAGGAATTACTAACTTTGATGGGAACAGATCTTAATGAATAATATAATATAGAAAATAACTTCTGAATAATAATAAATTAATAACAAGAAAAAGAATTAATTAAATTGAATTTTAGGAATTATTATTAATCGGTAATTCTTTTTTATTATTTTGGATACGCTTTTTTCCTCCTCTTAAATAATCAGTGAAATTAATTCGCGAAGGACAGACATAAGAACATAATCCACATTCTATACACACCTCAACATGAAGCTTTCTTAATCTATTTGCATCTCCGCTTTTCTCTGCCTCCATTATTAACTGAGGATAGATATTAACTGGGCACACAGTATTACAATATGCACATCGTATGCAAGGGAGTGAATCATCATAGGGATTGATTTCATTTTTAGTAAACGCTGTGATACCCGAGGTTGCTTTCAAAATAGGAAAGGAAGAATTTGGAATAGTTGGTCCCATCATAAGTGAACCTAAAGCTACCCTTTCGAAATCTTCTGGAGAAGCGCCTATAAATCTAAGGATATGATGGATTGGGGTGCCCATTCGTACCCATAAGTTCTGAGCACCTGTCTTCTTGGAGAAAAATGTTAAACCGCGAGAAACCAATGGCTCACCCTTATTTATTGCCTTTGATACTGCGAAGGCTGTAGCCACATTATGAATTACTACTCCCATATCAGGAGGATATTTTTCCGAAGGTACCTCTTTCTTTAAAATTTCCTTTACTAAAAGCCTTTCAGAACCAACAGAATAATTTGGACGGATCCTTGCAATATCTATAGAATTATTTTTTAAGGTGTTTTCAAATTCAGCAATCTCGCCTTCTTTGGTTCTCGTTGCAAAAATTATTTTTGCAGCTCCCAGTATTTTTGCCATAAGCTTTATACCATTGAGAATTTCTTTTGGTTCTTCAACAATTAACCTAATATCACAAGCAACGTTAGGATCACTTTCTTTCGCGTTAATTATAAGTGTAGAAATATTATTGGATGATAATTTTACGTGAGTAGGGAAAGCAGCTCCCCCTAGACCAACTATACCAGCCTCTTTAGTCCGTTTTAGGAGATCCTCCCTGGATGCTTGTTTAGGATCTAGTGGTGGAAAACAGGGGGTTTTATCTTCACTTTTAGTATTTATAATCACCACCGATTCTTCTTTTTGAGATAATGGGTGTAGCATTTTGCTTATTTCTGCAATGATCCCGTCAACAGGACTATGTACAGGAACACTCAACAATCCTCCGTTCGCATAATCCCCAATCATCTGACCATATCTCACAGAATCTCCTTCTTTAATAAGGGGTTTTGTCTCAGCTCCTATATGCTGTCGAAGAAAAACGATCATTCTTTCTGCTGGAGGTACTTCTGTGAAGGCATCATCAATGGCACTCATTTTCATACGTATGTCGACTTTAAAACCCCCTTTCTCTTTAAAATACCACTCACCGTTTTTATTAAATATCATAGTTATTCGCCTCCCTTTGAATTTTTAAGACCATAGGGGGTTTTTAAACCTATTCTGTCAAGATATGGAGTAAGAAGATTTAGTACCACTAAAGCTATAATAGAACCACCTAATACATTGAAGAGTTGTAAGACAAATGTGATTAGCGCAAGAATTATTCCAAAGATATATTGAGATCTTTCAGGCATAGGGGTTGATTGTGGTTCAGTAGCCATAAAAAATGTCATAAATATAACACTTCCTGTAAACACGTGAAAGGCTATCCTTAATATCGGGTCTCCACCCGTAAGAAATCCCATAATAAGAGCTAATAGCGTCATTGTAGCCATAGTAGAAACTATAATCCTCCATTTATATTTAAGCCAATAAGCTGCTATCGAACCAACTATAAGTACTAATACCCCACAAGCCCCTCCAATCCACCCATGAGTCTGCCAAAATAGAAGACTTACAGTTGCTGAAAGATCTATTCCAAAGATACTTTCCCGCTCAAAAATCCACATAGAATCTTGAAATCCTTCTGCAGTAAATAAATTTAAGCTTAAATGATGAGTATGAAAAATCATTCCAACGTTTAGCGAATTCTCGAATATAATCATTATGGATAGCACTAAAAGTAATAATACTTTTGCTGCAGCAGCAGGATTTAGATACTTCCTTGAAAAGATTTTACCTTGCCCATACTTAAATAGTAAAATTGTTATAAGCGCTACTCCTGCTGTTACTTCGTATGGTGAGGCAATAGGCATAGCAAGACCCACAATCAACCCCGTAACTAAGGGAGAAGCAGGGCTTTCATAAGTTGGGGGTATACCCTTCCAAATCTGATAGGAATGAATCATTGCATAGACCAGAAGTACCACTCCTAAAGCAATAATTATATGAACAAAAGCTTTTAATTCCATTATTATTACTGACGTAAATGCGATTATCAGCATCATCAAAAAAGTCTTAAGCATTAATTCGTTTTTGGTAAATCCAATATGAAGATACGGTGGATTAACAAGATTATAATTTTTGGAGTTAATTTTATTGTTAGTTATAAGAATAATCACCAATATTCTAGTTCAAATTACATTATTGCAATGTTTCATTTTTTTTTAAATCTAATTTTTATAATTTTAAAGAACCTTAAACCTCTTCTACAATTTCATTTTGTTACCTTACTTTAATTTGCAAAGTCTTCATATGCATATAATTCCGACCATCTAATTGCCATAGAATAATTATTCAAAATATTTATATAGGTTATTGAATATTTATTATTTGTGAATTATTATTCAAAATAAATAATCCTAAAAAGAGATGATTAAAAAGAATGCCCGGTGGAGATAGAACTGGACCTGGAGGTTTAGGTCCACGAACAGGGAGATCTTTAGGTTATTGTGCTGGATATAGCACTCCTGGGTATACTCGGGGTGTTGGTTGGGGTGGCGGTTGGGGTCGTGGCAGAGGTGGAGGTCGAGGTTTTGGCAGAGGATTTGGAAGAGGATGGGGATATGGCTATAGAGATCCTTACTATGTTCCATATGCACCTGCTCCAGTTTATGCCCCTTCACAACCAATGAGCACTTCAGACAATCTAAATATGCTCAAGCAAGAAAAAGAATATTTAGAATCTGAAATGAAAGGAATGCAAGGCGCAATAGAAGATATCTC
>Ga0180433_10005353_pt1 | contig 17423 bp, 10 predicted proteins | sample SS_ome_8_FD_132980 | JGI IMG/M metagenome (GOLD analysis project Ga0180433, IMG submission 132980) | Hypersaline lake sediment archaeal communities from the Salton Sea, California, USA - SS_1_D_1 metaG | ecosystem: Environmental > Aquatic > Non-marine Saline and Alkaline > Hypersaline >... | reverse complement strand
TCTACCGCCAGGCGAGGAAGCGCGGGATCAAGCCGATCCTGGGCTGCGAGATCTACGTGACCCCGGGGGATCGCCGAAGCCGCACCGTCCAGGACGGGCAGCGCTACTTCCATCTCGTCCTCCTCGCCGAGAATCACGCTGGCTACCGCAACCTGCTGAAGATCGTCAGCTGCGCCCACACGCAAGGCTTCTACTACCGGCCGCGCGCCGACGACGACCTCCTCGCGGAGCACGCAAGCGGGTTGATTGCCCTGTCGGCGTGCGAAAGCGGCGAGATCCCGCGTCTCCTCAAGGCCGGTCGGACGGAAGCGGCTGAGGCGGCGGCGCAACGCCTCCAGGGGATCTTCGGCCCCGGCCGGTTCTTCATCGAGATCCAGCATCATGGAACCGAGCGCGATGCGCGCCTTCGCGGCGAGCTGATCGGACTGGCGCGGAAACTCGAGATCCCGCTGGTGGCGACCAACGACGTCCACTACCTCGCCGCCGAGGACAAGCTGGCGCACGAGGTTCTCCTCAACATCCGGGCGAACAAGACCCTCGACGATCCGGACCATCGCACGTTCGACGGAGAGGGGTTCCACTTCCGTTCGCCGGAAGAGATGGAAGCACTGTTCGCCGACGTCCCCGAGGCGATCGCGAACACGCGCCAGATCGCCGACCGGTGCAACGTCGAGCTCGACCTAGGAAACCCGATGATCCCGCCGTTCGATCTCCCCGACGGCAAGCCGGATCCCGACGCGTACCTGCGTGAACTGGCGCTCGAAGGCGCGGCCGAGCGCTACGGCACGATCACCGACGCGGTCGCCGAGCGACTCGACTACGAGCTTGAGGTCATCGCCAAGATGGCCTACAGCACCTACTTCCTGATCGTGTGGGACTTCATCCGGTTCGCTCGGGACGAGGAGATCTCCGTCGGGCCGGGGCGTGGGTCCGCCGCGGGGAGTCTCGTCGCCTACGCCCTGCGGATCACCAACGTCGATCCGTTGAAGTACAACCTCCTGTTCGAGCGCTTCCTCAATCCCGACCGCATCAGCCTCCCCGACTTCGACATCGACTTCTGCGTCAAGGGGCGCGATCGGGTAATCGACTACGTCCGCGAGAAGTACGGCGGGAAGGAGTGGTGGAGCCGAATCGCCCAGATCGCGACGTTCGATCGGATGGCCGCACGCAGTGTCGTCCGCGACGTGGGCCGTGTCCTGGGAATCCCGTACGCGACGACCGATCGCGTCGCGAAGCTGATCCCGTTCGGATGGGGACTGAAGGCCGCCGTCGAGCGCGTCGCCGACCTCCACACGCTCTATCGAGACGATCCGGACATCCGGCGTCTCGTCGACATCGCCCAGCGCCTCGAGGGGCTGACGCGGAACGCGTCGACCCACGCCGCCGGCGTCGTCATCGCCCCCGACGCCCTGTCGGAGCACGTCCCGCTCCTTCGCTTGGGGGAGGGCGAGTACGTGACCCAGTTCGACATGATCGACGTCGAAGCGGTCGGCCTCCTCAAGTTCGACTTCCTCGGGCTGCGCAACCTGACGCTGATCGACGAGACCCGGGCGACGTTGAGGGAGCACGCCGGGCTCGATCTGTGCGTGGAGGCGATTCCGCTCGACGACGAACCGACGTTCGCCATGATCCGCGAGGGGAAGACGGCCGGGATCTTCCAGCTCGAGAGCTCGGGGATGACGAACCTGATCCGCCGCGTTCAGCCGGACCGATTCGAGGATCTGATCGCGCTGCTCGCCCTCTACCGTCCGGGGCCGCTCGAAAGCGGGATGACCGACGAGTACGTCGAACGCCGTCAGGGGCGCAAGGCGGTCAGCTACCCCCATCCCGGCCTGGCGGAGATTCTCGAGGACACCTATGGCCTCCCGATCTACCAAGACCAGGTCATGCTGATGGCACAGGCGCTGGCGGGATTCACGCTCGCCGAGGCCGACATCCTGCGCAAGGCAATGGGGAAGAAGAACCGGGAGATCATGGAGAGCCTCCGCTCGAAGTTCATCGACGGCTGCCTGCGCAACAACGTCTCCCAGCAGCTGGCCGAGAGCACGTTCGCCGACATGGAAAAGTTCGCCCGCTACGGGTTCGGCAAGTCACACACGACCGCGTACGCGTTCGTCTCGTACTGGACGGCGTACCTCAAAGCGAACTACCCGCCGCACTTCATGGCCGCCTTGCTCACCAGCGTCCAAGGAGATACGGACAAGGTGGCGGAGTACATCGGCCGTTGCCGCGAGATGGGGATCGACGTCCTCCCGCCTGACGTCAACGCGAGCGGCCCCGGGTTCACGCCGGTCGACGACAAGACGATCCGGTTCGGCCTGGCGGCGATCAAGCACGTCGGAAGCGGCGCGGTGAGCGCGATCGTCAACGCGCGGACGCGCGGACGCTTCGCGTCGTTCTTCGACCTCTGCCGCCGTGTCGACGAGGACGGCCTCGACCGCGAGGCCCTCGAAGCGCTCGTCAAGGCGGGGGCGTTCGACGGGCTCGGCGCGTCGAGGCGGGGTCTTCTGCGGCACCTCTCCGAAGGAATCGAGATGATGCACCGCGGGCGCCACGAACGCCTGACCGGCCAGCAGTCGATCTTCGCCGGACTCGCCGAGGCCGTCGCCGATCCGGTCGTCGACGAGCCCGAGTTCGAGCGCGCCGACCTCCTCTCGTTCGAACGGGAGTTGCTCGGCCTGTACATCACCGCGCACCCACTCGATGACCATCGAGAGGCACTCGACTTCTACTGCTTGTCCGCGCGCGACGCGAAGGCGCTGGAGAAGGGCGCGACCGCGCTCGTCGGGGGACGCGTTCAGAAGATCCGCCGGATCGACACGAAGCGCGGAGATCCGATGGCGTTCTTGACCCTCGAAGACGGCGCGGACGACGTCGAGATCACCGTCTTCCCCCGCGTTCTCGAAGCGTCGGGGGATCTCCTGCGCGAGGACTCGCTCGTCGGGATCGCGGTCACCGCCGACACCCGTAACGGCGAAGTCGGCTTGGTCGCCGACGAGATCCTCAGCCTGCATGAAGTCTCCAAGCGGATGAGCTTGTCGCTCCTGCTGACGATCGACACCGAGGCGGTTGACGAGGACCGTCTCGCCCGACTCCAATCCGAGCTGACCCAGCACGCGGGGGCCGCCCCGGTCTCCCTCCGCCTCGTCGATCCGCTCGGATCGGTCGTCGTGCGGGCGCACGAGCGGTTCTCGGTCGCGCCAAGCGAGGAGCTGTGCTCGACCTTGACCACCCTCCCCGGAATCGTCAACGCCTCGTTCAGGACGAAGCGATGAGCACTCGCTGGCGTGGGGTCCTGCGCGCGCTGACGCCGGGGATGCGCGTCAAGCGGTGGATCCTCCTCTCCGTTCTGTCGATGGGCGTTCTCGTCGTCGCCCTCCTCTACGTCGTCGGGACCGACCTCGTTCGGATCGTCTATCGAACCCTCCCCAGATCCGGGATCCTGCGCTACGCGATCATGGCCGTCGCGTTCGCCCTCGGCGCCGCCGGCTTCACCTATGCTCTCGTCCAGCTGGTCCGATCCGTCGCTCGGGGCGTCGCGCCGGACACGCGGATCCGCCCGTCGACCCTCATCTACCGTCGACGCGTCCTCGACCGAGGCCCGCGCGTGGTGGCGATCGGCGGCGGGACGGGCCTCTCGACCCTCCTCCGCGGACTCAAGGAGGTCACGTCGAACATCACCGCCGTCGTCACGGTGATGGACGACGGGGGAAGCTCCGGCCGATTGCGCGAGGAGATCGACGTTCTCCCGCCGGGCGACGTCCGCAACTGCCTCCTCGCCCTCGCCGAGGACGAGACCCGCCTGTCGGACCTCTTCCAATATCGGTTCCGCGCCCCCCGCGAACTCGCCGGACACTCGCTCGGGAACCTCGTTCTCGCCGGACTCGAACAGGCGACCGGCGGTTTCGATCGCGCCATCGAAGCGATGAGCCACTTTCTCAACGTCCGCGGCCGCGTCCTCCCGTCAACATTGACGAGTACCCATCTCGTCGCGCAGATGGCCGACGGAACGCGCGTCGAAGGCGAAACGAACGTCAGCGCCGACACGCGTCGGATCGAGCGCCTCGATCTCTCCCCGTCCCCGGTCCCCGCCCACGACGAGGTTCTCAAGGCCATCGCCGAAGCCGACCTGATCCTCCTCGGTCCGGGAAGCCTATTCACAAGCCTGATTCCGAACCTGCTTGTCGACGGGGTTGCGGCGGCGATCGAGCGCGCGCCCGCCGAGAAGGCGCTGATCGCCAACCTGATGACGCAGCCCGAGGAGACCGCCGGCTTCTCCTTGCGGGATCATCTCGACGCGCTCGCCGCGTACGTTGACCTGCGACGATTCGATCGGATTTTCGTCAACGCCGCTCCCGCCGACGATGTCCTCCTCGCCGGCTACATCGACGAGGCCGCCGAACCGGTCCGGGATGACCTCCCCGCCGGCAACGACTACGGACTCGAGGTCGTCCGTGTCGACCTGGTCGGCACGGCCGAATGGGCGGGCAAGGAGACGATCAAGCACGACCCGGTGAAGATCGCGCGGGCACTCGTTCGCGAGATGCGCGCGTTCAGCCTTCCGCGACGCGACGCGTCTACCCCTTGATGACCGCGAGCGGACGGAGCCTCGCGACGGGGAGTGTGATCCCCGCGTCGACTGCCGCACCGACCACGCGGTCGACGTCCTTGTAGGCGCCGGGCGCCTCCTCGGCGACGCCGCGCGCGCTGTGCGCCAGAACGAGGATCCCCGCCGATGCCAGATCGGCAATCACCGTCTCGCCCCAGAACCGCTTCGCCGCTTTCTTCCGGGAGAGGGCACGCCCCGCACCGTGGATGCCGCTTCCGAACGCGCGTTCCATCCCGGCCTGGGTCCCGCGGAGGACGTACGACGCGGTTCCCATCGTCCCCCCGACGAACGTCGGGTGCCCGACCGCCCGATACTCGGCGGGCGATTCCGGCCGCCCCGGACCGAACGCGCGCGTCGAGCCCTTACGATGAACGAGGAGTCGGCGCGCCTCGCCGTCGACGATGTGCTCCTCAAGCTTGGCGCAGTTGTGTCCGATGTCGTAGACGGTGCGCACGTCGCCTGCGGAGACGCCGCAGACGCGAACGAGCGACGTTCTCACCAGATGCGCCAACACCTGGCGGTTGGCGAACGCGCAATTCGCGCCGCACGCCACGGCGGCCAGGTATCGTCGACCCTCGGGACTTCCGATCGGCGCGCAGACGAGCTCGCGCCCTGGCACCTCGATTCCGTGTCGCGCGCTCGCCGCAGCCATCTCCTTCAGCGCGTCCTGACCGATCTGGTGTCCGAGCGCGCGCGAGCCGGTGTGGATCGAGACGACGACCTGGCCTTCGGCGAGGCCGTAGGCGCCCGCCGCCTCGTCGTCGAGAATGCGCTCGACGTGTTGGACCTCGAGGTAGTGGTTGCCGGAGCCGAGCGTCCCCACTTGGGCGAACTGCCGGCGCTTGGCGAGCTCTCCCACTGCCGTCGGATCGGCTCCATCCATCCGACCGTTCTCCTCGGTGAAGCGGAGATCCTCCGGCCGGCCGTATCCGCGATCGACGGCGTACCCGCCGCCGTCCCGCAAGACGGCGTCGATCTCGGCGATCGAGAGCCGAAGATCCCCCTTCGACCCGAGCCCGGCGGGAACCGTCTCGAACAGGTCGCGAGCGAGTCGCTCCAGGACGGCACCGATCTCGTCGGCCGAGATCGGCGTCGCCAGCATCCGCACGCCGCAGTTGATGTCGAATCCGACCCCGCCGACGACGGCGACCCCGTCCTCAGCGTCGAACGCCCCGACGCCGCCAATCGGAAAGCCGTACCCCGGGTGAACGTCGGGAAGCGCGATCGACGCCGAGACGATCCCGGGGAGGCAGGCGACGTCGTGCACCTGGCGAAGCGCACTCCACGCGGACCGTCCGGCGACATCGTCGAGCAGGTCGGCGGCCGTCTCCTCGTCGGCGAAGATCCGCCCCGGCACGTGCATGCGCCCAGTGCGCGGGAGGTGCCACTCCGACGACCCGACACGTTCCAGCGTCAGCGCTCGATCCACCCGCGCCTCCCTTGCCCTACACATCGACGACGCACGTCACAACCCACTCCGTCCGGTCTTGCACGGCCGACAGGCCGAGCAGGCTGACGCCCTTCACCTCGACGCCCGGATCGTGCCGGGTCGGGTCGAGCGCCTCCCCCCACGCGGACGCGCGGAGGACGAACCCGCCTCCTTCTTTGGCGATCGTCACGTCGAATCGGCCGAAGACGACCCCGCCGACGTCCTTTGCCGCCAACAGAGCCCCGAGCCAGTCGACCAGGAGATCGGGGAGCGTCTCTGCACGGCAGGCGATCGGCACACACTCGCGCGACTCGACCGCGTCAACCGCGACCATCCGCGCGAACAGGCCCGCCGCCGCCCGTTCGAACGCCTCCTCGACGGTCGAACCGCGGGCGCGCAGACCGATGTCGGCACGGTGATCGAGGTACTCGACGCCCGGCGGGGGCTCGCGCTCGCTCATCTCACGCCCTCAGACGCCTCTCGAACAGCGGCGTGTACACCGCGCCGTCCGGCGTGAGACGGCTCTCCATCAGCGTGATCCGGTCAACCTGCACCGATAGCGGCGGAAGTCCATCCATGTCGGCGAGAACGCGATCGAGGCCGGGATCGGGGCGCCCCTTGATCCGCGCGACCGTCACGTGGGCCACCGCGCGCTTGCGCTCCCGCTCGAACCCGATCGCCGTCAGCCGGTCATTCAGGGCGCGCACGAGTTCGACGAACACCGGCGGCGTCTCCCCGCCGACCCAGAGGACGCGCGGTCGCTCCGCGTTGGGGAACGCGCCGGCACGATCGAGCCGAATCTCGAACGGATCGAACGGACGGACCACGTCCCGACAGATTCCGTCGAGGTCGACCGTCGCGGCGGGCTCGATCTCTCCGAGAAAGCGTACGGTCACGTGGTAGTTCGCCTGCTCGACCCACGAGGCGCGCATCTGCGTCCGCGCGCGAAGGCGCCCGGCCGTCGAGCCGATTGCCCGCTTCACGTCGTTCGGGATCGTCAGGCAGAAGAACGCGCGCATGAACCCTCCTCGAGGTCGATCATACTCCAGTCGCGCCGACGTGCGATCGCACAGCGGCCGCCCCGATACAATGCGACCATGTACCGCAAGACCCTCGCGATCCTGCTCGCTCTCGTTGCCGCGACCGCGCCGCGCCTGTCCGCCGCGCAGCTCCTCGTCTCCAAGGACGGCTCGGGCGGCTACACGACGATCCAGGGGGCGATGAACGCCGCCGGCTACGGAGACACCATCCGCGTTGGCCCGGGGATCTACGAGGAGGGTGTCACCTTCGTCAACGGGGTTACGCTGATCGGGTCCGGCGCCGCGGCGACCGTGATTCGCTACGGCTACGGATTTGAGCCGGTCGTCCACGCCAGCCACGCGAGTGCCGGCCGCATCGAAGCGCTCACGATCGAGCGAACGGCGAGTCTCCTCGCCGCCCCCGCCGTTCTCCTCGAATTCGCATCGATCACGATCGCCGACGTCGCCATCACCGGCGCGCAGGAGAGTGGCATCGAGATCGTCGAGTCTACCTCGAGCCCGACGCTGGAGCGGGTGACGATCTTCGGGAACACCGGGCACGGCGTCTGGGCTCACGGCGGCGCGCGCGCAGTCCTTGTCGGATGCGATGTTCGCGGCAACGGAGGGAACGGCGTCCTCCTGACCGACGGAGCTCGTGCGGAGGTAACGGCGATCGACGTCGCCGACAACGGAGCCCACGGGGTCGCCCTGGTCGACGACGCGGTCGCGACGCTCGATCGCTGCCAGATCGCGGGCAACGCCGGCTGGGGCGTCGAGCTTCGCGATCAGGCTTCGGCCGATCTCGCCGACTGCGCGCTGTCCGGCAACGACGGCGGGGGCGTGACGCTCCTCGGCGACGCCGAGGCGACCGTCTCCCGCTGTCAGCTCACGGGCGGGGCGGCGGGCGCGGCCGCGGGCGATCGCGCGACCCTCCGAGTCGACGACTCGACAATCCGGGGCGCTGCGGGCGTCGGCCTCTCAGGGAGTGACAGCTCCATCGGCGAACTGAGACGCCTGGAGATCGCTTCGTGCGGCGCCGACGGCGTCGAGATTGCGTCGAGCGCGAGTTGGTCGATCGACCACGCGACGCTCGTCGGGAACGGCGGAGCCGGGGCCGTGATCCGCGGGAGCACCGTGACGCTGACCAACACGATCGTCGCGTACAACGCCGGCGCCGGGATCTCGGTCGATCGCCCGGCGAGCGATCCGGGGGACCTCGTCCTGTCGCACAACAACGTCTGGGCGAACGACGACGGTGCCTACATCGGGATCTCGCCGCGGACGAGCGACGTTGCCGCCCCCCCGTCGTTCGTCGATCTCTCGAGCGGCGACCTCAGCCTGCGCCCTGACTCGGCGTGCGTCGGTCGCGGCGTCTGGGGCGCGACGATCGGCGCGTCCCCCGATCCGTCGGCGCGCCCGGAAACCCTGATCGAGTTCGAGCCGACCCTGCGCGATGGGCCGACCGGCCTCGCCCTCACGGGGCGGGTACGACTCGTGACTTCACCCTTCGTCGTCGAGACCGTGGAGATCGCCGCGAGCTACGACGACGACCGATCGTCGGTCGAGCTCGTCTCGGCGATCGCCGGAACCTGGGGCTGGCGCACGTCCGGGCGGGTCGCCGTCGACTCCGGCGCGCTCGAGACGGTCTTCGGCGCGCTCCGCGCCGACGCGGCGTGTGCGGGTGTCCTCGACGGCGAAGCCTCCTGGATCTCCCTCGCTGTCGGCGGGGAGATCGCGGCCCCGCTCTACGCTCTCGCGTCGCGCGTGTCACGGACGTGGCCGTCGACCGCCTGGACGCAGGCGTTCGCGCTCGACGTCGGACGGACTCTCCGCGCCGGCCTGTCCGCGGAACTGATCGACCTGTCCCCTCGCTCGCTCGCCGTTCGAATCGGACTCACCCTTCCGCTCACCGCGGGCGACTGGGCGACCACGGTCGAGTACGCGCTCGCCTCCGACGCGATCGTCTCGCTTGACACGGCGTGGTTCGGGTCCGAGCGTTCCCTCGCCGCACGGGTCGCCGCGTACGTCGACAGCCCGGGGCACGCGTCGGCTCAGGTCACCCTCGACGAGAGCGCCGCCGGCCTGACCCTCGATGCCCAAGCCCGCCTCGCCGACGGTCGGTTCGCCGACGGCTCGCTCTCGGTCGCCAAGCGACTCGCGCGCGGACGGCTCTCCGCCCTCGTCGGCCTCGACGGGGCCGGACATGCACGGGGGACGGTCCGACTCGAAGCCGACCTCGGCACGCTCGGCTTCGCCCGATCGAATCTCCTCCCGGTCCCCGCGTTCGGCGTCGACCCGGAAGCCCCCCAAGCGGGCGACTCGATCCGATTCGATGCCGCCGCCTCGCGCGACCCGGACGGGGAGATCGTCGATCACTGGTGGGACTTCGGCGACGGAGCGGCGGAGCTGGGAGAGCGGGTGGTGCACGCCTACGACGCTCCGGGAACGTACGAAGTCGCCCTGACGGTCGCGGACGACGACGGCGACACGGCGACGCTCGTCGTCCCCGTCGTCGTGTCGTCGTCGGAGACGGCCCCCGTCGCCGCGTTCACGTGGGAGCCAGTCTCCGCATCGGGAACGTACCTTCCGCGCCCTCCGCGCGCGGGAGACGCGATCCGGCTCGATGCGTCCTCCTCCTACGACCCGGCCGACCGCCCCCTCGAGTACCACTGGGACTTCGACTCGGACGGCGCGTTCGACGTCGCCCGGTCGAGCGCGATCGCCGAGCTGCCGCCGTTCTCCGCCGGGACGCACCCGATCACGCTCCGCGTCGTCAACGACGCCGGGCAGGCGGACGCCGTAATGCACGCGGTCGTAATCGCCGAACCGAAGGCACCTCGCGCCGACTTCACCGCGTCCCCGTCAGTGCCGTCGGTCCTCGACCCGGTTCGATTCGTCGATCGCTCCGCGGACGTCGACGGGGCAATCGTTGCGTGGACGTGGGCGTTCGGCGACGGCGCTGCCTCCCGCGAGCGAGAGGCGGTCCACCAGTACGCCGCGGCGGGCGACTACGTGGTCGGTCTGACGGTCGTCGACGATGACGGCCTGAGCGATCGGTTCGAGCGGACGATCTCCGTCGTTCGACTTCCCGAGATCACGAACGTCGACGACGTCTGGGTCCTCGCGATCGGGATCAGCGACTACGAGCACGTAGCCGATCTCGCGTTCGGCCGCGACGACGCAGTCGCCGTCGCCCGCTGGGCGGTCGAGAGCGGGGCCCCGCCGGATCACGTCCGCCTGCTGACCGACCGGACGTCTCCCTCGTCGGATCTCGCCGGGATCGAGGTGCGTCCCGCCACGTTGGTCAACGTCCGGGAGAGCCTCGGGTGGCTGCGCCGCGCTGCGGCCGAAGACGATCTCGTGATGATCTTCTTCTCCGGACACGGCTACCAGGGGGGCGATGATGGAACCGACGAGCGCGACGGGGTCGACGAGTTCTTCGTCCTCGTCGACACGCTTGGCGATGCGGTCGACGACACGGCACTCCGCGACGACGAGTTCGGTCGGTTCCTCGACCGCCTCGCGTCGGATCACGTCCTCGTCTTCTTCGACGGCTGCTACTCCGGCGGTCTCGCGAGAAGCCTGCCGAGCGGGAGTCGACCGACGCCGGGCTCCGTCGATCTGTTCAGCGACTTCTCCCTCGAGGGACGCCTCGTCCTCTCGGCGAGCGGCGAGTCGCAGGACGCGTTCGAGTCGACCGATCTCGGCCACGGCGTCTTCACCCACTTCGTCCTCGACGGACTCCGTGGCGGCGCCGACCGAAACGGCGACGGCCACGTGACCGTCTGGGAGGTCTACGAACACGTCCTCGCCGAGGTTCCGCCGTTCGTGCAACGCGAGCGCGGGGCGGAGCAGATTCCGCAGATCGTCGGGGAAGGGGATGTGCGCGTCGTCGTCTCTCGGACCCCGCGCACCACGTCAGCCGCCTTCTCCTACGCCCCCGCCGTTCCGTACGCCGGCGGGCGGATCGACTTTCGTGACGAATCGAGCGGGACCGTCGCTGCGCGAACGTGGACGTTCGATGGCACCGAGGAGGCGACGGGCGCCGATCCGTCCCACACGTTCCACCAGCCCGGGGTCTATCCGGTGACCCTGACCGTCGTCGATCCGGCCGGCACCGTTTCGGAGACAACGTCCCGGATCCCGGTCGCCCCGGCCGGACGCATCGTCGCACGCGTCGGCGAGATCGCCGTTCTCTCTCTTGGGCGACTGAACGGCGTTCGCGTCGGCGATCGATTCCGGATCGTGCGCACGCCCCCTGATGCGTCCGTCACCCTCGAAGTGACCGAGCTCCTCGATGCGGACGCCTCCGCCTGCCGAGCGGCGGATGGGACCGACCTCCCCGAAGTCGGCGAGACCGTCCTTCCGGTCCCGCCCATCGGGCCGTAGCGATCGGCCCGGCTACTCCTCCAGTTCGACCGTCAGCAAGAACGCGCGTCCGGCGCGGTGGACCTTGAGGACAATCCGGTCTCCGGGTGCCTTAGCGGCGAGGAAGCTCTGGAAGTCGGCACACGAGTCGATCCGGACGGCATTGATGTACGTCACGATATCCCCTTCTCGAAGCCCCTTCAGCTCCGCGATCGTCCCCGCCACGATGTGGGAAATCCGGATCCCGGTCCCCGTCGTCTCCTCGCACAGGAAGCCGAGGCCGACCTCGCCGCGCGCGTAGCTGAACGCGATCTGCTCGACCGGCGAATCGGTCGCCGAGACGAACGGGAGCTTCACCGTCGGCTGATCGATCAGCTCGGCCGCCCCCGTTCCACGGACGCCCTCCTCGCTGCGCGGGTCGGGGAGGTAGACGTGAACGCGAATCGCCCCGCGAAGCTCGTCGAGTGGTGAGTGGGACTGACTCGGCGTCGCGAATCGGAACGCGAGCGCCTCATCGGCACTCACCTGCCAGCCGGAGATGCGGACCGTCTGCCCGGGCCGAAGGATCCACTTCTTGTCGGCCGACGTTCCGACGACCTCCGCGCTTCCGTTCGTGTTGATTCCGTCGATCTCGAGGACGACGCCGAGGTGAACCTCGGTCCGGTTCGTCAGGACGACGCGGTACGCATCGTCGAGGTTCGGTGTGATCCCGTAGCTACGATGCAGCGTGTACTCCACCCGGGCGACGGCGAGGCAGCTCGCTGGGTCTCCCTCGCCACGCGCGCACGCTGCGGCGACTGCGTCGAGCCGGTCGGCGTCGTCCGACGACAGCGGGTCAATCCGAAGCGCAATTCGGCGCGGCTCCAGCGCCGACCACGTCCCGATCCCGAGGAATCCCCACGGCTGGAACGCCTCGACCCGCACGTCGACGTACCGTCCCATGACCGTTGCTCCTTGCGGGCCGCTCGCATCTCGATCTTGCGACGTACTCCTGGAAGTCGCAGACGCAAAGCCGCAAGTCGCAACCGAAGCGATCCACGCCATCGCAACCACCATTCGAACGAGGCTTCGTCTCGTCGTCATCGTCTCCCCTTTCGCCGTCGGGTCGACCGCCCGGCGTCCGCCGCAATCGGGTCGCGTCCGCTCCGACCCGGACGATCCGACGCACGTCTCCCAACTGCCGATTATAGACGGGGTACCGAATCCACTGCCATGTTCGCTGTCCGTGCACCTGCGCGACGCGTCGGCGTCCGCTACGCCTCCGTCCGGCTTCCCGGAGCGATCAGCCGCTCGCCCGCTTCGCAGAGCGGGCACGCTGCCGGCGGGTAGGTCGGAATCGAGAGGGCCACGATCGATTCGATCGGTCGTCCGGCCACCGCGCCCTCGGCGGATCGGTCGACGATCGCGGCGACGCTGACCACGTCGCCCCCGAGGCCGGTCGCGACGGCGATCACCTCGCGCGTCGTGCCCCCCGTGGTGATCACGTCCTCGACGACGGCGATGCGCTCGCCTTGCCGGATGGTGAATCCGCGGCGGAGGCGGAGACTCCCGGTCGACGTCCGCTCCGGAAACGCGAACCGACACCCGAGGTGCCGCGCGACTTCGTACCCGATGAGGAGGGCGCCGAGCGGCGGAGAGATGACTCGATTCACACGGGCTGGAGCGAGCCGCGATGCGAGCTCCTCCCCGAGTGTGGCCGCGTCGCGCGGCTTTTCGAGGGCGCGCGCGCACTGCACGTACTGCGCCGAGTGAAGACCCGACGACAGCTGGAAGTGACCGTGCTGCAACGCCCCGGTTCGCTCGAGCAGGTCCATCCAGGATTCGCGACTCATCGCCCCTCCCCTCCGCCGATGCGCGCCTTGAGCGTGGCAGCGGCCGCTCGGGGCTCCGGATCGCCGAGGATCGACCGCGATGCAGAGACGATCATGGGATGATGCTCGCCCGCTGCGTTGCGGAAGGCATCGATGTCGCCCCCTTGCGCGCCGATCCCGGGAACGAGCCACGGGAGGCGGGGGGCGGCGACGTGGACGCCGCTGACCCACTCCGAACGCGTCGCCCCAACCACGAGCCCGACCTGTCCCGGGTACTCCGTCTCAAGATCCTGCGCCATCGCCGCGACCCGGGCGCAGATCGGTGGGTCCCCGTGGCACGCGATTGATTCGGCGGACGGATTCGACGGGAGTCCGAGGACGAACGTAAACAGACCCGCGTCAAGGAACGGACGTACGGCGTCAGTGCCCATGTAGGGAACGACCGTGATCGCGTCGGCGCCGATCACGTCGACCGCCGCCGCCGCGTATCGCGCGGCGGACGACGCGATGTCGCCCCGCTTCGCGTCGAGAATCGTCGCGCGCCCCGCCTCGCGGAGTGCGCGCGTCGTCTGCGCGAGGAGGTCGAGCCCGTCAGGGCCGAGCGCCTCGAAGAAGGCGGCGTTCGGCTTGTAGGCACACGTGTGCGGGAACGTTTCCTCGATGACCCACCGAAGGAACCGGTCGACGTCGGCCGCGAATCGGCCGAACCGGCCTTCGACGAGGCTCGGATGCGGATCGAGCCCGACGCACAATCGCCCCCCCGACGCCGCGATCCCGCGCTCAAGAAGATCGACGAACATCCGATGCCCTCTTCTTCCCGTGTGCCGCACCGCGGATCGCCTCGACGGTTTCGATGCCGCGCTCATCGAGCCAACGACGAAGCTCCCCGGCGAGACGCTGCCCAATCCCGGGATCGATCATCAGGCCGAACCCGATCCCGACGAAGTCGGCGCCCGCCATCAGCATCTCGACTAGGCTCCCCAGCTCGACCACGCCCCCGGTTCCGACGATCACTGCCTCGGGGAATGCGCGCCTGACTTCGAACACGCGCGCGAGCGCGATCGGCAGAATCGCCGGACCGCTCAGTCCGCCGAAGACCCCGTCGAGGAACGGGCGCTGCCCCCTCCAATCGATCCGCATTCCCCGGAGGGAGTTGATGAGCGTGATCCCGTCCGCCCCCGCCGCGAGTGCCGCCCCCGACGATGCGACGAGATCGCCCGCGTCGCCGGGCAGCTTGACGAGGAGAACGTCCTCGAACGCCTCGCGCGCCGCCTGGGTGTAGTCGCGCACCGCCGCGACGTCCGCGCCGACGACGCCCTCGGCCACGTTGGGACACGAGAGGTTGAGCTCGATCATCCGGACGCCCGGCCGGGTCGCAAGCGACGAGACCAGGCGTCCCGTCTCGGCCGGCGACCCGCCCGCCACGCTGACGATGAGTTCCGTCGGGAGCTCGGTCAACCGGGGGAGGATCCGATCGGCGAACGCAGCGAATCCAGGGTTGTCGAGGCCGATCGAGTTGAGCGCACCCGCCGGGCAGTCGACCAGCCGCGGCTGCGGGTTTCCCGCACGCGGCTCGGGCGTGATCGTCTTCGCCGTCAGCGCCCCGACCGACGTCATGTCGATGTTCCCCAGAAGCTCGAGACCGAAGCCCGCCGGCCCAGATGCGAGGACGAGCGGAGATCGGAACCGGATCCCCCAGCGCTCGATCCCTACGTCAGCCACGTCAGCTCCTCGGCGGAGAACAGCGGACCGTCGACGCAGATCCGCTTCGGCCCCGCGCTCGTCGCGACTCGACAGCCAAGACACGTCCCGATCCCACACCCGACGCGCGCCTCGAGCGAGACGTAGATGTGCGGCTCACCTCGATGAGCGCTTGCGAGAGCCCGCAGCATCGGCTCCGGCCCGCAGGCGAGAATCCCGAGTCCCCGCTTCCACAGGGAGTCGACCCGATCGATCGCGCGCTCGCCGGTCACCTCTTCGATGATCAGTGGGACGCCGGGGAGGGCATCGCAGGCGTCTCGGGTGCGGAATCCATACGCGCCGGCAGCGACCAGCGTCGGGTGCTGCTCGGCGAAGAAGAGCATCGGTGCGATGCCGCTTCCGCCGGCGACGAGGACGTACGGACGGTCGGCCGCGATGCGACGGACGTACGGCGTACCGTACGGGCCTCGGACCGAGAACGTCGTTCCAATCGGGCAAGTGGACAGCTTCTCCCGGACCCTGCCCTCCGATTTGACGAACAGGTCGAGCGTACCGTCGCCGGCGAACATCACCGAGAACGCGCGCGGGAGGCACGGGTCTTCCCCGTAGCGGGCGAGGATGAACTGTCCCGCGCCGACGACGTCCGGTAGGCCACGCCCCTCGAGTGTGACACGCGCGTATCGCGCCGACCGCGTCCGCTCGACCAGACGTGCTTCGATCCACGAAAACGGCGACCCGCTCTGGGTCGCCGCTCGGTCCGCGTTGGTCTCCTTCTCCACCCGATCCCCCTTCGGCCGCGAAGCCGTCGGGGAGTCATCGTATCCGCGACGCCCCCGCGCCGTCAATCGCATTCGAAGGGCTACGTCCGCTTGCCGGCTTCGGCCCGACGCTTCTCCTTCGCCCACGTGTCGCGCAGCGTTGCCGTTCGGTTGAGGACGAGGCGTCCATCCTGCGAGTCTGGATCGACGCAAAAGTAGCCCTTCCGTTCGAGCTGGAATCGATCCCCCGGGCGGGCGGCAGCAAGGCTCGGCTCGACCTTGCACCCCGTTTGGACGACGAGCGACGCCGGGTCGAGATAGTCGAGCCACGTCTCGCCGGGATCGATGTCGGTCGGATCCTCCTTCGCGAACAGCCGCTCGTAGAGCCTGACCTCGGCATCGACCGCGTGTCGCTCGGAGACCCAGTGAAGGGTTGCCTTCACCTTCCGCCCGTCCGGTGCGTCCCCGCCTCGCGTCTCCGGGTCGTACGTGCAGCGAAGCTCGACGATCTCGCCGTCCGCGGACCTGACGACCTCCTCGCAGCGCACGAAGTACGCGTAGCGCAGCCGAACCTCTCGCCCCGGCGCGAGGCGGTAGAACTTCTTCGGCGGGTCCTCCATGAAGTCCTCCCGCTCGACGAGGAGCTCCCGCGCAAACGGAACCGGGCGCGTCCCCGCCGTCGGGTCTTCGGGGTTGTTGACCGCCTCGAGCATCTCTTCCTCGTCCTCGGGATAGTTGACGATCACGACGCGGATCGGATCGAGCACGCCCATGACTCGGGGCGACGTGCGGTTGAGGTCCTGACGGACGCAGTACTCGAGGAACGACGCGTCGACGAATCCCTCCGACTTCGTCACCCCGAGCTCGTCGATGAACGTCCGCAACGCCTCCGGCGTGTATCCGCGCCGTCGCATCCCGCGGAGGGTCGGCATCCGCGGATCGTCCCATCCGGCGACGTGCGCGCCCTCGACGAGCTCCCGCAGCTTGCGCTTGCTCATCACCGAGTGAGCCAGGTTCAGCCGCCCGTACTCGATCTGACGAGGACGAGACGGCACCGGCAGATGATCGAGGAACCAGTCGTAGAGGGGGCGGTGATTCTCAAACTCGAGACTGCACGTCGAATGCGTGACTCCCTCGATCGCGTCCGACTGGCCGTGCGTCCAGTCGTAGGTCGGGTAGATGCACCACGCATCCCCCTGACGATGGTGTGTCGCGCGAAGGATCCGGTACATCACCGGATCGCGCATGTTCAGGTTCGGATGCGCCATGTCGATCTTGGCGCGCAGAGTCCGCGACCCATCGAGGAACTCGCCGGCGCGCATCCGACGGAACAGGTCGAGGTTCTCCTCGACCGACCGATCGCGGAACGGGCTCTCCGTCCCCGGGGGCGTGATCACGCGGTCCCCGTCGCGAACGGCGGTCCCGCGATAGGCACGGATCTCGTCAGCCGACAGGTCGCAGACGTAGGCATCCCCGTGCTCGATCAGATGCTCGGCCCACGCGTACAGCTGCTCGAAGTAGTCGGACGCGAAGTAGAGCCGATCCTCCCAGTCGACCCCGAGCCAGCGCATGTCCTCGGCAATCCCATCGACGAACTCCTGCTCCTCCGCCGCCGGATTGGTGTCGTCGAAGCGCAGGTTGAACTGCCCGCCGAACTCCTGCGCGATGCCGAACGCGAGGAGAAACCCCTTGGCGTGGCCGATGTGGATGTACCCGTTCGGCTCCGGC
>Ga0180433_10005352_pt1 | contig 17427 bp, 14 predicted proteins | sample SS_ome_8_FD_132980 | JGI IMG/M metagenome (GOLD analysis project Ga0180433, IMG submission 132980) | Hypersaline lake sediment archaeal communities from the Salton Sea, California, USA - SS_1_D_1 metaG | ecosystem: Environmental > Aquatic > Non-marine Saline and Alkaline > Hypersaline >... | reverse complement strand
CTTGGCAAACTCCTCAATGCTGCGGGGGAAGCCGGATACCCTGCAGGATGCGTACACGCAAGCCGCGGCTATCCATTCGCACCTGCGCCCATTGGTGATTTTGTTTATCCTTGCCTTTCGGTATATCTTGAAAGCCATTGCCTCCGCATTTTTGGGAAGGTGCATCCTGAAACAGATACGCCTGATCTCATCAACGATTTTCAGGTTGTATTTCTTCCTGAAAGCCGCGCTTGTTGACCTCTTGTGCCATTCCTTCATCTTATTGTATCTGGAACTGCCGTCCGGCGTTTTCCCTATCGTTGTCATTAGCCCAAATGCAGCAGGTCGCATCCGGCCACAGCGTTTCAAAACCTGTCTTTTTCCTCCCTTTTCAAGACCTTCTCCCAAAGTGACACCCGAATATCTATGGTTCAAGGTTATATAAATACCTAGTGTTTTTGGGATCGAATGAAATTTGCTCAAGTCAACAAGACGGAAGTTCTGAAACAACTTCTTGAAGATCATTCAAACTGAGTCCAAAAATTCTTCTGTAAGTTGACAAGAATTCAGAATTTGCAGCAGCTTTGATTCTGTTCAGATGCAATTCCCAATCAGGATGAACATCCTCTGGATTGGACAGTTTATCCCTGATGGCCCACGATATCCCCATGGCAATTCCTTCTAAACTCATACCATATTTTTCTTGGAGAAGGAGGTAAAAGCGATTCACTGCATTTTGGTGTGGCTCGGATGTCATGCCCTCCCCCAGGTTTTCCCCATGGAGAAAAGGATTTGGACAGTGTAGTAATTCATTCATATTGCCGACATCGCGTATTGTCTTTATCATTGCAAGATACTCTGCATCTTCTGTAGTCATAACTATGAAAGGAAAACCAGCACGGCGCCAAAGACTGAAATGGATCGCATGCTCAAGTTCATGGGTAATGACTGTTTCTTCTGGAAAATCCGTTTTTTCTGGAGAAGCCAAGAAAACCTCAAACAAGGGAGGCGAATACATGCCTCCACCAGCGAGTACCAATCTTGATGAGAAATCCAGCACCCGTGCAACAGGCAAATCTCCGATATAATCAATATCAACCGGAGTTACTAGAAAACATGATGATTTTGTTAATGAAAACTGTTGTTGTATGGCTTGCACCCCATTTTCCGCATTGGCTAAGTTAAAACGTGCAATTGATTTAAGAAAAGAGTGAAAACGGAGAAAAAATAGGTAGTTGGCTTTTAGCTCCATTGTGCTTCCGACGCCTTTGTCGGAATATTTTCTGTTTGGTTTTGGAACGGCTGACGGACCTGATGGAATATCCTGGCCACATAGGGCAGACTTTAGAAGGGGGATTCTTGTACTGAATCCAGCCTTTGAATCTGCTTCAGCTGTTTTTAGAATCCTGTCACGTAGCCTTCTTCTTCTGGAATTGTTGGTAAGACCTAATGACAAATAAAGTGCAGGAGTATTTCCCATAATTGGATGTTGTTTCAAACTGTTTTTAAAGTTTGTTTTAGTGGACTTTTGAGAGTGAAACTCCATGAAACGGTTTCTCAAACCATTTTTTCATCAGCTTCCCCATAATCAGTTCTTTGGACTCTTCTTCATACTTCATCTTTCAGAATTTTCTTTAAACTGGCCCGTATTTTTCCAACAATATTCAAAGCCCTTTTTTCAGTTATGATGCTAGGATCAAAAAAGATTGACAGATCTTCTTCTCTAACCTTTACTTCAGGTTCCCTTGACATGAAATCCTGGAATTTATCCCAATAGCTCCTGCCATGGATGGCTGAGAATTTCTTTTTGATGCAGTTCTGGTATTTCTTCTCCTTTAGGACTGTGTCCAGAATGCCTTTCTTATCCATGACGTAGAGATCAACAATATCCCGAAGAAGGAAAGACCATTCACCTTGTGGCCCCCTCGTAGTCAAAGCGCGTATTTTCTCGGCACATAACTCTTCAATGCCCAAAACCGTGGCCTGGGTGTCGTTGAGCTTCGGAAGGTTGGGATATAGTTTCTCAAGATCCGGATTGTCAAGGTTGGCTACTGGCTTGAACCTTTTTGCATGTGTCCCGAAGCATGGGCTTTCATCAATTGAGCTTACGGATAATTTTATCGGTATCCTCAAATGCTCTGTCCTGTCCATCAATTTGAGAATGTAGATCCTTCCGCCTTCGCGATGCCTTTCATCTTCCCCGCCAGAGGCAACAAAGCCAAGCCTTAGCATCAGCTCCTGCAAAGCGGGCTCATATGATTTGTAGTGTTTTCTTGGATGCCTTGAAGAATCATAAAAAGAAAAATCAAGGTCATAGCTGAACCTGTACGGCGTTGCCCAGGTCTTGACTATCGCGGTTCCGCCTTTTAGGACAAAGTCAAATTGTTCCTGAATATCTGCAATTGCAGAGGTCAAAAGCAGATCAACATAGATATTCTCAATAGTGAAATTCTTTGCCTGCTTGGGCTCTTTTGATAACCTTGTTGCAAGTGAATACAATCCATCAAAATCAATTTTTCCATTCATCCATACACTTCCTTGACTATTGAGATCATCTTTATTGCTGATGCCCTTGGATAGCATCTGATGATGGTGTCAATCAATTTTTCCTTATCCGGCAGATATTTCCTGCACATCTCAGCAATTTGCTGCTTATCCGCAAGACTATGAACATAGCTATAGATGTAATCTGCAATATTCCTTTCAATTGAACAAAGATAAAATGTTTCTCCGGCATGTTTCTTTGCCAAAATCCCGCACTTTCCGGAAATTCCGGCAGAGGTCCTCATCAAAACAATTTTACCAAGAACATCTGATGTAAATCTCCTGCTGAACCTCTTATTCAGTATGTAATATGTTGATACCGGCTGGTGAATTCTCCCCGACAAGCTAAGTGAGGTTATCCGTCCAAAATACCATTCATCTCCAAACACGATGTTAAGTACCTTATTCAGAATCTGGAAGTTGTCCAGTTTGAGAAATGACCTGGAACGCTCCTCAGGATCCTTGACATAGTAGATGCCTCTGAATCCAACCGGAACTATCCAGTTGGTATTTATCAGGCTTGAGATTATCTTCAGGTAATCTTTTTCCGAAGTTAGCCCAGCAATGTCCTTGGAGGTGCAGACACGCCTGTTTCTTTTTATCAGGACCTCCGAGATTGTCACATTGTCCATCTTTTCACCAATATTCACCATCTTTTTATTTTAAGATTTCTTAAAGTTATTTAATGGTGATTATCTATATAAATGTTTCTTTTCTTAGAGTATGTGTATGTACATTCACCAAACATTTATTTTAAGATTTCTTAAAGTTATTTAATGGTGATTTTACTCAATGCCTTCTTACCAGCGTGAGTGAATAGTCACCTGAAGATTTCTTCACGCATATTCACAAGGCTTCTTTGACGGCTACTTCTGACTTGGGATCCTTCATCAGCCACTGCATCCGCCCCAGCCGCATCTGTAGCACATCATGCAGCCCTCCTGAAATACCAGCGATGAATCGCAGACGGGACAAATGCCGTTTCTTATCTTCTCTTGGTCTGTCATCACTGGAGCACCTCCTTAATCTCGCTTCTGTTGCCTCCCATCAGCTTTTTCATTATAATCGCCTGGAACTCCGGGTCTTTCATCAGCTCTGCCATCAGGTTATTGTTTTTCTCCTGTCCTTGGGGGTCTTCTTTTCCTGCCGTGAACCCGAGACCGCAGTTCGAGCATATCCTGGATGCCGGAGGACTGGGTTTTCCGCACTTTGAGCAGATGACGGCCTTGAAACTGTCCGTGCTGTCCTCCCCTCCTTTCTTCAGGCCATTCATTTTCAGTATTGCGTCGTCAACGTCCCTGCCGCTCATGTGCACGTAGATGCTCGCCATGTCGGAAGCCTGGGCCCATCCGAAGTACTCCTTCATCTGGGCCTCCGTGAGCTTGCTTGCCAGTGCTGTGGCCCTGGAGTGCCGGAACAGGTGGGGATGAACTCGCTTCTTTATTCCTGCCTTCTTCGCCAGTTCCTTGATTATCCTTAAGGAATATTCATAGCGGAACGGCACCGGGACTGCCTCTTTTCCGAATGAGCGGCGGATGAAGAGGTAGGATTCGGAATTGTCCTTGTAAGGGTGGAGCTCAAGCCAGCACGAAAGCGCCGGGACTGAGGCGACTATCCTCACTCTTCTATCCCCTGTCTTTCCTGTAACGCTGACAAGTGCCCCATAATCGTCAAAAACGATGTTCTTGAGCTGTATTGTCAGCACTTCGCCTATTCTGCATCCTGTCTCGAAAAGAACCTGCACAAATGCCCTGTCGCGGGGATCCTCGCACTTCTGGATCATCCCCTTAATCTCGTCTTCAGTAAGGAGTTCCTCCGGCAGCTTGTGCTTGTTCTTGACATGCACCTTTATCCAGCTCACTTCCGGCGGGTGCTTTACGTTCCCTCCTCTCAGCCACTTGAAGAGCTGCCTCAGCCCTACTTTGTAATCATGTTTCGACCAGGCCGACAAGTGGGGGTCGGTCTCGACGTCTATCACTATCTCCTTGATGTCTTCCTTGGTGAGCTTCGCAAGCGGCTTCTTAGCCTTGTTGGTAAGCCGCTTGAAGACCTCCATGTACTTGAAGAGCCTTACAACCCCCATGCTCTCTGCGAGCATGTCCTTGTGATAGTCGCAGAGCGTCTTCACGTCCGCCTTTGACACCCCTGCCCTGCCATCCTTCAGCCTGGCTACCAGCGCCCTCAGCCTTCCTGCCCGGTTATGCGGGTCATACTTATCGCCGTACATTTGCATCTCCTCCATCTATAGCGCGCATCTGCTGCGCTTTATACCTGGATGCAAGACTGTGCATGGCTGAGGCTGCTGAACATCAGAAAATGAGGCCCTGCGCCCGCAAACACGCGAAAAGTGTTAGTTTGCGGGTCTTTATTACGGCAGGCGCCGAACAAGAAATTAAGCGCCTCGGCCGGGGTTCGAACCCGGGTCGAGGGGTCGACAACCCCTAATGCTAACCACTACACTACCGAAGCAAAAAGTGTATTTCCAATTCTGAGAACTTAATTTTTTAAAGCAATCGCTGGCTGGTTTGCTGCTCGGATGGGTTTAAAAATGTTAAGCATCCCTAACATTCCATGAGCAAAACGCGCACGCCGCAGAATGAGGAGTATTTGGAAATCCTCGTTAGATTCTCTGAAAAAGGCAAAGAGCCCAAGGTAAAGGACATTGCCAAAGAGCTTGGTGTCTCTCCAGCGAGCGTTAGCGAGATGCTAAAGAAGCTCTCTAAAAAAGGTCTGATTAGCTATGAGCGCTATGGAAAGATTATGCTCACTCCTGAAGGCGAAAATGCAGGCAGGGCAGTTCTAAGAAAACACAGGCTGATTGAGAAATTCCTGATATTAATCGGAGTAAAGAAGGCAAAAGTCCATGATGAGGCCTGCGTGCTTGAGCATGCTGTTTCCGATGATGTTGAGCGTGCCCTTAGGAAAGCGATGTGGAATTCGGGAAAGCCTGAGATTGATGCAAAGGATGCCAAGCGGTTAACCGAGCTCAAGAAAGGCTCCAAAGGAGAGGTATTATTCATAGCAGGCGGCGCTGCAGCCTCCAGAAGATTGGTTGATATGGGTCTGACTCCTGGAACGAAACTAAAAGTTACAAGAGGCTCTAGCAGGGCAGGCCCCATGGAATTATCGCTTCGCTCTTCCAAGCTTGCAATAGGGCGGGGCTTAGCAGAGAAAGTATTTGTGAGGGTTGAAGAATGACAATTAACATCGCTCTTGCCGGAAATGCCAATGTCGGAAAATCCGCATTGTTCAACTACCTTACAGGGCTTCACCAGCATATGGGTAACTGGCCAGGAAAGACTATTGAAAAAGCAGAAGGCACCCTGAAATTCAAAAATACCAAAATAAATGTAATTGACCTTCCAGGCATTTACTCATTATCCACGTTCTCAATGGAAGAGCTTGTTTCAAGGGATTATATTGCCAAGGAGAAACCTGATGTTGTTGTCAATGTAGTTGATGCATCTGTGCTCGAGCGCAACCTGTTTTTCACATTGCAGCTCCTTGAACTTGGCCGCCCGGTCGTTATCGCGCTGAATATGGTCGATATTGCCGCAGAGAGGGGAGTCAAAATAGATGCAAAAAGGATCTCTGAATTGCTCGGGGTTCCAGTAGTTCCAATCGTAGCTACAAAGGGTACTGGTATATCTGATTTGATGGCCGAAGTGCTAAAGGCATCAAAAAAGAAACAGAATCCATTCACACTTTCATACAATAAAGTACTAGAAGGCGAGATAAATGAAATCTCCAAGATGGTTGCCAAGATAAAGCTAGATTATCCTGCAAGGTGGGTGGCAGTAAAACTTCTTGAAGATGATGAGCGGATAACTGAGTTGGTCAGAACCAAGGATGCTGACATTCTCAAGAAGGTTGCCTCTGCACTAAAGAGGATGAGAGGTACCTGCTGCCATCCAGGTTCAGTAATGGTTTCATCAAGGCGCTATTCCAAAGCAGAGCAAATATCCAGGGAATGCATCAAGATAACAAAAATAAAAGTTCCTTTGAGGCAGAAGCTTGATTCTGTCCTTCTTCATCACTATGCAGGATATATCTTCCTGCTCCTTGCAGCCATCATCGTTTTCTTCTCAATCTTTGCATTCGGGGATTTCACCTCGGAAATACTGCTTGATTTCTTATCATCACTAAAAGAGGGAATCTCACCGATTATTGGTTCAGGCTTAATTCAGGATGCTATTTTGGATGGCGTTGTCGAAGGGCTGATTGCAGGCCTGGCAATAGCACTGCCTTATCTGATTCCATTTTACATATTGCTGGCAATCCTTGAGGACTCGGGATATCTTGCCAGGATGGCTTTCCTGATGGACATATTCATGCATAAGATTGGATTGCACGGCAAGGCATTCATGCCGATGATTCTTGCCTATGGATGCAATGTGCCAGCATGCCTCTCATGCAAGATACTTGAGACTGGAAGGGACAGGTTACTGGCAGCCTTTGTCATCACACTTGTCCCATGTGCTGCAGTTACTGTCGTTGTGATGGGTCTTGTTGCAACATACATTGGTCTTGAATGGGCGCTTGGACTGTACATCCTAAATCTGCTTGTAATATTAGTTCTTGGAAAACTGGCCTTCAAGGCACTTCCTGGAGAGCCTGTCGGATTAATAATGGAAATGCCTTCATACAAGGTTCCAGCACTCAAGAACGTGCTCATGCGGGCATGGAGGGGGATAAAGTCCTTTGTGTTCATGGCATTTCCGATAATCATTGTCTCAACATTTTTGATAAAACTAATGGAACTCTTTGGATTCCTTCCATTGGTCTCAGACCTGCTCAGTCCGATAACTGTGGGCTGGCTCGGACTTCCGGCAGTAGTTGGAATCACTCTGATATTTGGGGCCTTGCGGAAAGAGCTTGCACTAATCATGCTAGCTGCACTCCTTGGCACCGAGGCATTTGATACTGTCCTAACTCCAATCCAGATGATTACTTTTGCAATTATTACAATGTTCTATGTTCCCTGCGCGGCAACTGTCGCTGCCCTCAAGAAGGAACATGGCTGGAAGGTTGCGCTTGGCATATCCCTTTTCGAAATAATATTTGCAATAGTACTAGCTGGCATTGTGGCAAGGGTTCTTGAAACCTTTGTGTTCTAATTCTAATTATGATTGATCTTCATCTTCACACTAATGCATCAGATGGGATTCTGCCCCTTGAAGAGCTGGTTAAAGAGGCAGAGCAAGCAGGCCTCTCTGCAATAGCAATCACAGACCATGACACCATCCAGAATGCAAGACGGATAAAGGAGCTAAAGAGCAGTATAGAGATAATTGCAGGAGTCGAATTCTCAATATATGACAATAAGCTAGATTACATAGATTTGCATGTACTTGGTCTTTTCCTTGATACTGAAAGTCCAAAACTGATCTCTACTCTTGAGCGGCTTGAGAGAGAGAGGAAAGAGCAGAAGATGGCAATCATAGACAAGCTCAATGAACTTGGATATGGAGTGACGTATGAGGAAGCCAAGGCCAAGGCAAAAGGGGCTGTTGGAAGGCCGCATATCGCCAAAGCATTAATCGAAAAATATCCAGAGAAATTCAAGATAATTCCGGATGTTTTCAACAAACTGCTAGATAAAGGAAAACCTGCTTTCCAAAGCCGCACGGCTTTCTTCTGCCTGGATGAGGCAGTGCGCCTTATCCATGATTCTGGAGGATTGGCAATACTGGCGCATCCTAAGGTATACAAGTACGATTTAAGCAAACTGCTGCAGGATTTCAAAGCTGCAGGCGGAGATGGCATAGAAACAATCTATGATTATGCCAGGAATTACTATTGGAAGGAGTATACTCAAGAGGACAATCTGAGACTTAGAAAGAAGATGGAAAATCTTGCTAAGGAGATGGGATTCCTGGAGAGCGGAGGCTCTGATTTTCATGGGCCGAATAAAGGCGCTCCACTTGGCACTTTGGATGTTCCGGATGAATTCCTTGCCAAGATGAGAAAATCACTTGATTCTAATTGTGGCTGACTTTCTAGGGCCGTATTTTTCCTTGACCCATTTGTCAGCATCCTCCAGTATATACTTTCCATACTCATTATCAGGTGCAATTACGATATCTGCAGACCAGTTGGGTTCATCTTCCTTTGCCTTTGTTTTGAGGAGCAGTATGAAGTCCACGTCTGCCGGGCGCTTCTTTTCTGTAGTAAAGCTTCCAATTACATATGCAGATGATATTGGCAGTTTCTTCTCTAGCTCTTTTATCACCTTCCTTGATTCTTCCCACATTCTGCGCCTGTATTCTGATCCGAGCATTTCCTTTGGTATCTCTTCTGTCATATTTCTCTCTAGTTATTTATAGTAATAATCCTTTTCTTTTTTGGAGCAAAAGAAATCCTTTTAAGCAGCTTGCCTACAATACTATTAACTGGTTCTCTTATGGCGAAAATTAGCAGGGCGCTAATTAGCGTTTTCGACAAAAAAAACATCGAGGAGTTTGCACGCTCTCTCTCGGAGAATGGCGTTGAGATAATCTCCTCTGGAGGCACTGCCAAACTGCTTGCCAAATCAGGCATCAAGGTGACTGAAGTCTCTGATTATACAGGTTCTTCCGAGATGATGGAAGGCAGGGTTAAGACCCTTCATCCGAAAATCCATGGAGCTATCCTTGCAGACCGGGAAAAACCAGAGCATCTAAAAGAAGCAGAAGAGCATGGCATTGGCCTAATTGATTTGGTGGCTGTCAATCTCTATCCCTTTGAGCAGACAATTAGCAAGGACTGCAGTTTGAAGGATGCAGTTGAGAACATAGATATTGGAGGACCAACTTTAGTTCGTGCAGCTGCCAAGAACTACAGCAGTGTTGCAGTTATTACTAATCCTGAGCGATATGACAAGGTTCTTGAGGAAATCAAGCAGACTGGCGAGGTCTCCCAGAAAACAAGAGAACTGCTTGCAGTAGAAGCATGGGAACATGTTTCGCATTATGACACTGTAATAGAATCCTATTTCAAGAAATCATTTGGCTATGATTCTGTATATCCAGAATACCTTAATCTGACTTTCAGGAAGAAGCAGGATCTTCGCTATGGTGAGAATCCCCACCAAACTGCTGCCTTCTACATAAATGACCGGAACGGGAATGCATCCATTACCCGGGCAGAGCAGCTCCAGGGCAAGGAATTATCATACAATAACATACTTGATGGCAATGCAGCACTTGAATTGGTAAAGGAGTTCGAAAAGCCAACTGCAATAGTAGTTAAGCACAACAATCCATCAGGGGTTGCCTCAAACGATGACTTACTAGAAGCCTATAAGACAGCTCGGTCAGTTGATCCTGAAGCTGCATTTGGAGGCGTTGTTTGTATAAACAGAGAAATAGATGCGAGGGTCGCAACCGAAATTACCAGCAAGTTCCTGGAAATAGTAATTGGGCCTTCATTTACTGAAGATGCCCTTGAGATATTCTCCAAAAAGAAGAAGCTTCGTGTCCTTAAGATAGATGGATTAAATGGCAAGAGGAAGCCCTACAAGGAATACCGCTCTGTTGTCGGAGGTCTTCTGGTTCAGGATGGCAATGTGATTCTCCATGATGGAAAGTTCAATGTTGTTACAAAGAGGAAACCGACTGATGAAGAGATACTTGCCATGAAGTATGCCTGGAAAGTGTGCAAACATGTCAAATCCAATTCTATTGTTTATGCTCGGCCAACGCGTGTTGTTGGTATTGGTGCAGGCCAGATGAAAAGGGTTGATGCAGCCAATCTCGCAGCTTCCATTGCGGCCGAATTCGGCCTTGATTTGAAAGGCTGTGCAATGGCGTCAGACGCATTCTTCCCGTTCAGGGACGGAATAGATGCTGCTGCAAAGAGGGGGATAACTGCAGTTATGCAGCCAGGCGGATCAATCCGCGACCAGGAAGTAATTGATGCTGCAAATGAAGCTGGCATGACTATGGTCTTTACTGGAGTTCGGCACTTCAGACATTAGAGTTCTTTTGCATACCTTTCAGCTAGCTCCATGTATTTTCTTATCCTCTCTTTTGCTTCATCACTTGGATTCTGAGAGTATTCTATTGCCGCAATCTTGGCCCTTACATTAGCCCTGTAGCACTTGTATAATTCAAGTAGCTGCTTTGCTTCCGAATCTCCGCTGCGTTCAACATACCTGTCTACAAAGAGCCTGGAAAAGTCGTTTTTACCAAATGCATCCAAATCCATTGCCATGAATGCTATTTCAGAAGAGACATCTACATAGCGGAAATCCTTGCTGAATTCTATGCAATCGAATATCACAATCTCATTGGTCAGGAATATGTTGGCCGAGTGCAAATCACCGTGGCAGTCCTTTATCTTTCCCTCACTTTGCCTCTTTGCAAAAAGCTCCTTATTGCTTTCTATGAATGAAGTGCATTTCTCAAGGACGAAATCCACTTTTGAGCCAAGTCCGCAGGCCCCATCGATTATCTGCTTGAAAGAATCCAAATCATCTATCTGCTCTTTCACAACTTTGGCAGAGCTGTATTTCTTATCATTAATTGAATCGATTCTCTTATGGAAATCTGCAACTATATCGGCAATCTTCTCCACATGGTCTGAAGTGACCTTGTCTTCTTCCAGAAGGGCATCCATCCTCAAATTCTGGGGCAGCCTCTTCATCTTGACTGCATAATCCAGAGGCTCTCCTTCCTTTTCAATGCCGTTTTCAGAAACAGGCACAACTCCAAGATAAACATCTGGTGCCAGCCTTCTATTGAGCCTCACTTCCTCTTCGCAGAATTCCTTCCTTTTGTCCAGAGTAGAGAAATCGAGGAATGAGAAATCAACTGGCTTTTTAATCTTGTATACCAGTTCATCTTTTAGAAAAATCCATGAGATGTGTGTCTCAATAAGTTCAGCTTTCAATTCCTCTTTCAGTCTGGCTATCTGTTCATTATTCATTGGACCAACCCATGTAATCAAGTACCTTCCCAAGCGCATCTTCAGCTGAGCTCATATCAACTGCAAGATGTTCCTGCTCTAGAGGTTCAAATATTTCCTTTACTTTAAGATAAACTTCATAATCAGCTTCGCTCTCACTCTTCTCGGTTTTTCTCTTCTCAAGCCTTTGTTTTATCTTATCTTCGGCAAGAGTGCATTCGATTGCGAAGAAGCTGCTTCCTTCTTTTCCTGCAACTTTCCTCATCATCTGCCTGTGTTTTCGCAGATAAAAAGTAGCATCCACAATGACGTTTTTCCCTTCTTTTAGGAATCTGCCTGCCTCTTCTGCCATCATGCTGTAAATTTTGGCCTTCTCTTCCTCTGAATATGTCCTTTTACTTAGAATCTTCATCCTCATACTGTCGCTGTTGAGGTATTCTGCATCAAGGCGTTTTGCCAATTCCTTTGAGATAAATGACTTTCCGGTTCCAGGAAGGCCACAGACCATAATTAGCATGGTTTCTTACATGGAGAGAAGGTATTAATAATTTCTTCTTGATTCCTGAGAATATGGTCAAGCGTATAGTTCTGAAGATACCAGAGTTATTGTCAGCTAAGAATCTAATCGCGGTAGTGCTTCTTTCAATGATGGTCTTCATAATCGGTCTGTTAGCCTTTGCACTTTTTACTCCAAGTTCTATAGAACTATCTGCAACTTCTGATGAAGTAGTTGCAAATGGAGTAACCCCTCTGTCACTTTCAGTTTCAGTAAAAAGCCTCTTTGGGACTAATCTTCCTGGGGCAAAGGTCGTCCTTTCATCAGATAAGGGGTATCTTTCTTCAACTGATTGCAAGACTGATTCCAGAGGGATTTGCTCAGTTAATTTCATCCCTGTAAAGAGCCTGAGCGAGCAGAGAGCGATGGTTGTAGCTTCAATAGGCGGCGTTTCAGATAATCTGGTACTTACCATGACTGCGGATGAGGCCGAGTCTATTACCTTGGAATCTGCAGACCCTTTCCTTCTTGCTGATGGCTATTCATCTACAACAGTAACTGCAACATTATTTGATGATGCAGGCAATTTCGTTCCAGATGGAAGCAGGGTGTCATTCAGCGTCCAGCCACCTGAGATGGGTTCATTCTCAAGGGGCGGAGTATGCAATACTATCAATGGTGTCTGCACCCTCACATTCACAAGCTCTGTGAATCCAGGAAACGCAACTCTGGTTGCAGTTTCAGGAGATGTGAGCGGCTCTGCAAGAATAAGCCTGCTAACCCTACTGCCAGAAGCAATTGAGGTGCAGCTATCCAGCATCAGCGTTCCTGCTGATGGGGAGAATACTGTTATTGTCACTGTAAGAGCCAAGGATGAACTTGGAATGCCTGTCCAGGGAACTGATGTAACAGTTGATGCATCACTTGGAACTTTGGATAAGGAGATTTGCACAACTGATTCTTCTGGTGAGTGCAGTTTCACTTATGCAGTTGGAGAAGTTACCGGAACTGATGAAATTGCTGCATCCATTGTCGGATACGAACTTAGTGCATCCAGGTCATTGATTCTCCTACCTGTATCCAACCTTGAAGTTAACATGATGGCCTATGAAAATGTTGGGAACCCGATAATCCCGGCATTTGTCCGGAGCTATGAATTCCATGGGCAGGATATGGCAAGAATCATAATCACAAACGAGGGCAATTCTGAATTTGAGGGGGTTGTTTCCCTGGTGATTCCTGAATGGTCTGAGCAGGGCAATATGCAAATCACCGTGGCTCCTGATGAGACTGCTGAGATATACATGACTCTAACATTGAAGAAGGAAGCCTATGAGAATCTGAATGCCGAGCCAGTTTATTATCTACTTAGTGTCACTGATGATGAGGGAGAAGAAGTATTCAGGAACAATTATTACACAACTCTAGCCCCTTACAATACCATGGTCTGGGGGGGAATCTGGAACAACATGATTGCAGCATGGGATACTCCAAATGCTCCTGCAATACATGAGCTTGTAACTGAGGCTGCTGACAACACTCCCTGGAGTTCAATGACTGGTTATCAGGAGATAGAGGGTTACTCACATGAGGAGATAACGTATCATCACATGAAGGCCATTTATGATACTTTGGATGAGCGGGGAATGGTCTATGTGAATGCGCCATATGCCCTTGCAGGAATGCAGACTGTTTACACTCCAACCCAAAGCCTTGACGTCAATGGCGCCAATTGCATTGATGGCACGATGGTCTTTGCAAGTGCACTCACTTCTATGGGAATGGACCCGCTTGTTGTATTAACAGAGAACCATGCATTCATATGCGTCCGCAGCTGGTATAACTCTGATTATATCCAGTGTGTTGAGACTACAATGATTGGGGAAGCAGATTTCGAGGATGCTGTAGATTATGCAGGAGAGCAGTTCGATGAACACAGCCTTGATCCAGGATTCTATGCGATAAATGTGAATTCAGCAATAGAGAATGGTGTCAATCCGCTTCCATCCTAATTTTTGTAATTCATGTCAATAACTGTATTATTAAACCTAACGCGATAATGTTTCTTGTATGCGAGAGCTAAGGGAAAGAAGCATACAGCCAGGTTCAGCGGCAAGGCGGCAGAGCACCTTTCTTAGGGCTGCATCGAAGGTCCTTGTTCTTGCATCTACTTTTCTTGCGTGTGATGCTCCAGTGCCTGGTAATCCAAATCAGATGAATTATGCGAGGTCTGCAATAGAATTTCCAATCACAGAGGCAGCTCAAACGCGTCAGAGGCCTCCTGCTAAGAGGGGTACAGGTGTGCCCGGGTTTTTTGAGTGCACAAATCGAGACCTCAACTGGAGGACTAGAAGGCTCAGAAGACTGCTAAGGGGATTCATACCTGATGAGCGGCTGCCGCAGTCCAAACAGTACTGCCGGGCCGATGCAGACCGGATTCTAAGGGGCAGTGTACGCGATATTAAGACGATTCTTTCAGAGAAGATACACACTACCAAGGAGAACCGAGGTGATGTAATTGCTCTTGCTATCCGGCTAGAATCAGATGGTAGGATGAGCTTTCTTTTCGGTAATTATCTAGAGCGCAGCCATCACGGAGTTAGACCTGATGGGTCCAAGAACTGGCATTATGAGAAGAGATTGGACATTATTTTTCCAGTTGATGAAATCAACAAGGTCTTGGGGCAGGAGCTCTCAAGAGTAAGGCCTCCTGAGCCCTCTATGACTTCATTACGCTTTAAGGTTGGGAAATCAGGGAATATATTCAGATGCCAAAATAGGCGCTGATAAAATAAGAAATCCCGCCTGCCTGACTTGAACAAGCAACCTGCCCGTATCTACTGGGAAATTTCCAGCATTTAAAGTCCGAAATAAACGGACAAACCAAACTACAGCGGGCCGCTCTACCATTGAGCTAAGGCGGGGTTTGAGAACTAATCATGCGGAATTAGCTTTAAATATATAGGCCTTGGAACCTTCCTCATAAATACGCTTTGGGCTGCAACTATTACAAGTCTTGACTGTATTCTATTTCCGCGGAAATGAGGTATTCCTTCTTTCTTATAAAGAATCTGTTCCTTAGATAAATGCAAGAAGGCTGAAAGTGCTGCTTGCATAAAAAAACAAAAATACTCAAAATGAGCTACCTGCGGAACGCTGGGAAGTCAAGCCTGATTGAGAAGAAGCCTCTACCCTTCTGGGCAAGCATCTCCAATGAAATAGGAAGCTTATGGCCTTGGTCATAGCAGTTCACAAAACAAACTATGGGGAGGGAAATCCCTCACACCATTGTTCCAAGAAGCATTTTGCGCATCTCGATTGGTTCAAGCTTATCAAGAGCCTTCAGGGCAAAACCAAGCTTGGCCTCGCTCTCCGAGAATATCGTGAAGAGCTTATCTCCTGGCTCTACTCTCTTGCCTCTTGCGCTATGAAGCAGAATTCCTGCTCCCTGGTCTCTTGGAGAGCCGGCAATCCTTGCAATCTTTGAGATTGTCCGATTGTCTATGTGGAATACGCTTCCTCCCTTTGTTGCCTTTACCGTGTGGCTGTATCCTCCTGGCTGGAGGTCTGTTGCTTTGACCTTTCCGTCTCCGCCCTGGAGCTCGACTATCTGCCTGAATTTCTTTAGCGCCTTTCCGCTATCGATAATCTTCATGGCAGCCTCATATCCTGCTCCCTTTGGCACTTTGTTGCATGATTCGAGCAGCCTTCCGGCCATCATAATTCCCTTGTGTCGCAAATCATCAGGCCCTCTTCCGTCAAGGACTTCAAGGACATCTATGCATTCAAGTATTGGGCCAACTCCGTTTCCAATTGGCTCAGCTCCATCGGTGATAATTACTTCAATCTGTATTCCAAGGCTTCTTCCAATCTCAATGAAGTGCTTTCCAAGGGCCTCTCCCTTTTCCATGTAAGGCACTTTCACGCCTCTTCCAATTGGGATATCGATAATTGCATGCGTTGCTCCGACACTCTTCTTTTTTCCGAGGATGCTTGCAAGAAGCATTCCCTGAGGGTCAAGGGAGAGCGGATGCCTAATCCGAATTAGCTTATCATCAACAGGAGCGAGGTTCATGCCTCCTCCCCAGACCATGGCACCCTTTGCCTTCATCACTATTTTCTTCATCTCTTCAAGGTTGAACGAAACGTTGCAGAGAACTTCCATGGTGTCGGCTGTTCCGGCTGCGCTTGTAATTGATCTGCTCGATGTTTTTGGTATGTACAATCCTGCTGCGGCAATAATTGGGACTACCAACATCGTTGTCCTGTTTCCTGCAACGCCTCCTATGCAGTGCTTGTCCATCACAATCTTCTTGCCAAGATCCAGGGACGAACCTGATTCGACAGTTGCTTCTGCCAGGGCAATTACTTCCTCATCTGCGAGCCCGTTGATGTAGGCTGCTGAAATCCAGGCAGAAGTCTCAATTTCATCGAGCTTTCCTGCCATAATTTCATCCACAATGACCTTAACTTCATTTGGAAGGAGGACACCTTTATCCATCTTCTTTTTTATGTATGCAATCGACCTTGGCCGATTCATGTGGACAATCTCTACTTTCTCGCCCTTCTTGAGTTTGAGCAGCTTTACAGTGTCCATGAAAACGCCCACATATCCGGGAGATGTGAATTCATCGCTCACATCCACTGTTGCGACAATTTTCTTGTTCTTGTGCTTTATGATTGTCCGATAGCCAGAATACATATCATGCTCTTTTGCCTCTGCCTCATTTAGCACGATGATGTGCTTTCCTGTGAAGATGTTGATTGGATTGACTGCGCATTCATATTTCTTATACTGCCATACATCGACCTTCTTCTCTTCCTTTCCCTCCTGGTCGAACTCCTTTACTTCCTTCTTTGGCAGTGCCTTAGTTTTTTTGTATTTTTTCTTGCCCATTATTTCACCTATGAATATCAATTCCAAGTTTCTGGTTTGCGATTGCAAAAAATGATTGTGTTGGCAAAACCCCTACTTCTGTTATGTATCCACTGAGATATTTTGCCGGAGTAACATCGAATGCAGGATTGCTGATTTTCAATCTTTTTGGAGGTTTTTCCCACACTTCTTTCGGGTCCCGCTCTTCAATCTTCTCTCTTGTGCCGTAGATTGTAGAAGAGCTGTATTTGAGGAGCTCTGCGCAGGAATACATTGAGACATCATGCATCCTTGCTATGTGCGCTAGCGTGGATGTTCCAACCTTGTTAATCAAGTCTCCTCTTGAACTAATAGAATCGGCCCCGACAAGGATGATGTCCGCTTTTTTCATATGATTGTTCATCGAGCCATCAACTGCAATTGTAACATCAATGCCAGCATCAGCAAGCTCTTTTGCAGTTAATCTGCCCTGGTATCTTGGCCTTGTCTCAAATGCAATTACCCTGAATTTCTTTTTCATTTTCTTTGCCTGGATAAGTATTCCTGTCACGCTTGATGAGTGACAAATCGTTAGTACAAGAGCATTATTTGGAATAAGTTTTGCCCCGTATTCAGAAAGATTCTTCTTGTCGCTAACAAGGCCCTT
>Ga0180433_10005347_pt1 | contig 17436 bp, 18 predicted proteins | sample SS_ome_8_FD_132980 | JGI IMG/M metagenome (GOLD analysis project Ga0180433, IMG submission 132980) | Hypersaline lake sediment archaeal communities from the Salton Sea, California, USA - SS_1_D_1 metaG | ecosystem: Environmental > Aquatic > Non-marine Saline and Alkaline > Hypersaline >... | reverse complement strand
GAGTAGTTATTATTAATTATAAATCTATATTAAAACAAACTAATCTCAAAAATTTTAAGTGGAGGAATAAAAAATGGCTAAAAAGAAAGCTCCAGCTAAGAAAGCAGAGAGCTATATTGCAAAAGCACCTATTAGAAGATTAATGAAAAAAGAAGGTGCTGACCTCGTCGCAGCAGAAGCATTAGATAAATTAATTGGCTTCCTTGAAAAGAAAGCTGCTGAAGCTACTAAAGATGCGCTAGCAATCTGCAAAAAAGACAAACGTAAAAGGATCACTGCCGCAGATGTAAGAAATGCGACAAGATAGAGTATTTTAAGAGTTATAAAATCTGTCTCTCATTTTTTTTTCTTATTTTTATTAAAAAGACTCAAAAAATTCTTTATTCAAAAATTTATGGATATTTTCTTTTAATTTTTGCTTTACTGAGTCCAAACCCTCTACGACTACTCTTGTTTTTCCTACGATATCAATATAGCCTAATTCTGCTCCATATCGGGGTACAATATGAATATGAAGGTGCTCTATACTCGCTCCGGCAACTATTCCTTGGTTAATTCCGATATTATACCCTTTTGGGTTGTAAAGATGATCTAAGAGCATTTGAATACCCTGAATAGTCCGATTGATGTGTATTATCTCTTGCTTCGTCAGATCTGAAAATGATATTACATGTCGATTCGGAATTATCATTACATGACCGGGATTGTATGGATAGAGATTTAAAGAGATAAAGATAGAATCATCCTCGTAGATTTTAAGACTTACCACTCGTTCATCATTATCTCGTACAGCACACAATATACAATCGACTTCTGGCCTTGATTTTCCTTGGACATAATCCAATTTCCCTAATGCTCTAAGCCAATCATGAAATACCATTATTATTCCTCAAAAAAGTATTAATAATTAAGAATATAAGGAAAAATCGGATTCTGAATCGAAATCCTTAAATTTGCCAACTTCATCTGGATGGCAAAATTCATTTAATAGGATATTACTATAGGCAGTGCAATTAAATACTTTTCTCATACTGGAAAAAAGCTTATCTTTGGGAATTTTGTAATCAGGTTTAAGAAAGAATTGATCGCTTACCTCATAGCGATAATTTTGTATATCAATGCGAAAAAAAACATTTTTTAGTAGAAATAATTTTCTTAATTCCATAAAGAATTTAATTTTCTTGTCTTCTCCTAATGAATTTAATGCTTCAATATGAGGGGGAGAGACCTGGGTCCCTGCATTGATGATAATTAGATCTTTATTTTTGGGTTTAAACACTACCATTTGATGGCCTTTAGGACCGGGAGGAAATACAAATCTAAATCCAAATTCAATTTTATTTTCTGAATCAGGTATTTGAGTCCGCAAAATACCCTCATCTATTAAATATTCACGAATTTGATTTTTAATTTCGCTTTCTATATTTGTCATTTTTTATCGTAATTGTAAAAATGATATAAAAAATTTAACATTTTAGATTGTTCTATTTGTTCTAAATTAAGCTGTAGAAAGATAAAGAAATAACTGCTTACTTCATTCCTAATATTTACCTCTAGGGCGAGCTTGTGGTTCAATCCCTGCATCCTTAAGTTTTTGAATGTTCTTCTCAAGTTCTTCCTTTGGTGTGCAATATATTACGGATAAGGAATTATAATCTACAAATAATGTTCCAACAATACCTAATCCCATCAACTGATTCGCATTATTTACAAAAGTATTGTCTATATTCAACTTAATAGCCTTTTTATCGCCCTCAAGTTCGACTAATTGGGGTTGACAGGCAGTATAGCCCGCTCCTCGATTTTGAATTAGATAATTCATTAGCGCATAATCCAATTCATCTTTTATTTCTCCTTTTTCTTGGAGAACCTTTACGATTTTAGGTTTTTCTGTGGAAGACATTTGTATTTTATTTATATATGTTAAATCTAAAAAATGATTTAAGTCTTAATATGGTCCATTATCACATAACCAATCATCATCGTAGATATAAACTTTATCAACACTGTGCACGGCACAATTTAGTTCTTCTAACTTTTCCTTAATATCATCTAATTCAAGATCACCCGTACCTTGAACTGTGATAAAAACAGAAGTAGTTACATTATCAATTTCATCAATCTTTATAGCGACATATTTTACCCCTGGAATACTTTTTAAAGATCGGGCAATTAAATCATTTCCTGGTTCATGAGGTTTTAATACATCAAGATCATAAACAACTTTCATTAAAGGCTCTATATCCTCCGCTAAAATAGCTTTGTATTGAATTAATATGTTTATTTATTTTAATATACTTTGATTTGAAATTATATATAAATAGGATAAATTCTATTTATAATTTTTTTTTTATATTTTTCTTAAAGAAATTCTTGTATAGCTTTTATTAGATTATTAGGTATCGATTTGACGTCTACAATTTTATTAGCTTTTTGAAAAGCATCTCTTTTGATAAAGTTAGGAATCTTAGTATTTAAGGCTATGCTATATGAACCGACATTCAAGGCAGCTTCGATATCGGTATTAGTATCCCCAATAATTAGAACTTCATTGACTTCAACTTCCAAATGATCACATATCTTTTTCACGTGATCGGGATGAGGTTTAAGATTACGTATATCATCCCTTCCAATTATAATTTCAAAGTAAGATTCGATTCCGGCAGTTTTTAACGATAATAACGCGTTTGCATGTGTATTATAGGTAAATATAGTTTGTTTAATATTATTTTTTTTAAGAAACTCTAATACCTCCTTTATTCCTTTTGTTAAGGTCGCTTTTAATGCTGCTTGACGTTCTACCTCAATAACTACATTATTGACTTCCGTAATAATTTTTTGAACTTCTTCACGGGTAATACCATATTGCTTGAATAAAATACGTGAATTTTTGACATTTTCAAGAATGGATTTTTGGATGGATAACTGTGTTTTTGGAATTCCATGATTTTTTAAAACTTTAATAGCTTTCCTTCGAGCACCTATAGAATTTATTTTAAAATCAATTAATGTTCCATCTAAGTCCCAAATAACTGCTTTGACTTTCTTTTTCATTTAAAATACCAAATCCGTATATATAGGGCCTTGAGGGGTTAAAGTTGATTTTTTAAGCATTATTTTATTTATTTCAAAATTCCCGAACTCTTTATCCTTATTTTCATGCACTAATTTCTTAAAAACGTCAAAAGTTTTATAATTAATACGATTTTTTTTTAATCGAGCAATAGTCAAATGGGGTGTAAACTTTGACCTTTTATCTTTAGGAATAGAAAGATTCTTATATAAATTATCTTCCAATTTATTCTTTACTTCTTGTAAAAAAGATATGTCTCCTAATAGAGTGATCCAGATTACTGAAAACCTATGAAACTGCCCTACACCTTTTAAAATGTAATTTAAAGATCTATTTCCAAACATAGGACGGTTTACATTTTCTTGAATGGCTTTGTAAATCTTTGGAGCAAGATCTGCTTGAATATTTCCTAAGAATTTTACTGTGAAGTGTAAATTTTCGGGCTCAACTAATTTCAATCTAGCTTGATTTTGTTTTAATCTCTCAGTGAATTTTTTGATATTTTGGATAGTTTGTTGATTTTTCAATTCTATGGCTATAAAAGCTCGTATCATTATGAAATCACTTCTATTTTTTTTCCCAATAGTTTTTTATACGCCAATTTATCTCTTGAAGTATATTCTTTTGTTCTGGAATGATATGGATATTATCTAATTCTCTTATATTTTTTGATCGAAGTAATTTGATGATATCTTCTAAAAATAAAATTACCATCTTTCCTCTTGTATTTGCATCCGCTGAAGCATTATGTGGCATTAATGCTATTCTAATTTCTGGTTGCGATTCTTTAATGGCTTTAATCCGTTCCAAAGTTTTTTTATCAATTGGTTCTTGAGGATAGACATCAAATGCAAAATTCACAAAAATTTCCTTTCTCTCCAATAACTCTAAAAAGTCATTGAGATTTAAAACTTTACCTCTGGCAGTATTTACGAGGAGGGAATTATGTTTCATTAACTTCAATAAATTATGATCTATTAAATTTTCTGTATTTCTATTTAGAGGAATATGAAGACTGATAATATCTGCTCTTTTAAACAAGTCAGTTAAATTTGATACATATTTTAATCCGGGTAAGGCGTTTTCTAGTTTTTCTTGTCTATGTATATCATAATAAAGGATTTTTACACCAAAGTTCTGTAACTTTTTGGCAACTTCTGCACCAATTTCGCCTAATCCAACGATTCCTAGAACTTTATTAGCAAAGGAAGAAGATAATTTTTGATCCATGTCCCATCTATCTGATAGGGTCCAATTTCCATTCCATACATAATTATGAAGATTTATAAGGTTCCTTAGACTGCTCATTATTAAGGCGATGGTATAATCGGCAACCGCTTCATATAAAACACCCGGTGTATGAGTGATAATAACTTTATTGTCCTTGGGTCGGCGTATGTGATTATAACCAACTGTCGCAGTACTAACTGCGATTAGATTCGATTTTTCTAAAAATTCTGCGGGAATAGGGTGACTAAGATGACAGCCTAATATATGAGGATTGAATTTTTCAATATAAGTTTTAATCTCAGCTGAATCTGGAAACCTCCCATCATATACTTTAATATTGGCAATCTGCTTTAGTTGAGACCACAAATTTTTTATAGAGTCTCTTATATCGTTAGTTAAGCTTTGATTCTCGCCAATTTCTTCAGGGGTAAATACATTTGAGGTAAAAAAAACTATTGGTTTCTCTATCATCAAAATGACTGCTATGAATTTAATTCTAACGTTCTATTTTATTGGGTAAGTAAAATTCATAATTTTTCTTAAAGATTTTAGTTTTTAGATACCGATCAAATTTTCTTACGCTTTGAAAGATTTCCCACATATTTTTATCACTTTTGTAATATTTATCAACTTCTTCAAGTGTTATTGGAGCAATATTGAATTCAGATGCTTCTTTACTAAAAAAATTATTCACTAAATTAATTAATTTAGGAATTAGCTCAGGTTTTTGTTCTTTATAGAAATTAGCTATTAAATCTATTGCAACTTTTCTCCATTCATAATATCTACCTACAGTTTCGTCTAAAAATAGTGCTTTAAGAAGCCATCTTAAGAACGAAGGAGCGCTTTTTAAAAATAAAACTGCTTCCATTGCTTCAGCATTATTAATTCGTAACATGGGAGTGCTGGTATCTAGATAATATAGTTTAGTATTGAGATCGATATGTGGATTTTGTGAATCAAAATTAATAATTGCAAAATTTGATATCTGTCCATCAAGGCCTAAATCAATTTTTGGATTATTTCGACTGTAATCCCATACTTTTTTCATCTCACGAAGAATTAACGCAACTAATATATAGATCTCATCTTCAGTAATATAGTGTATTATTCGATTTCCAACTGATTCAATAGCAATTTTTTCTTGGATACAATAGAATTGAATAGTACCCTTGTCATCCTTGAACCATGCAACATCATAAGCGGGAAGATTTAATCCAACTTCCTTTTCTAAGATTTGACAGTAAGCATTGTATGCCCAGATATGTCTTTTTACTTGAGCTTCGGTATCAAAAATTGGAATTCTCTTATATGCTAGATGTTCAGAATCATCAAGAATTTCAAAAACTAAACTTATCTCTCCAAATCCTAACACTTTGATGGGAATTCTTCCTTTTTCGGGTTGAAGGGTATTAATTGATCGTTCTAATTCTTTTAATAATTCAAGATTAACCTTCATCATAAATAAACCAAATCACATTAATTTCTGATAAAATAGATTTAATTTTTTGGGCTTTTATACTTAACTCTATTAAGCGCTTTTTAAGAGTTGAAAGTACTCTTATAATCACTTCAGAGAAGAATAATTGTATATAAAAATTATATTATAAGAAAAAAATAAAATTATTTGCCAATAAATTCTGGTTTAGTTTTCGAAAGGATCGCGTTTACCCCAATCTTGTAATCTTCTGTTTCTGCTGATTTAATTTGCATCTGCCTTTCATCTTCAAGATGTTTATCTAAGGAAGTGCTCAAAGCATCATAAAAGAGCTTTTTTGTTCGAGCATAGGTTAAGGTGGGACCTTCTGCTAATCTTTTAGCCCACTCAAGTGCTTTTTTTTTTAATTCATCTGGAGCAACTACTTCATTTACTAAGCCAAGCTCCTTCATCTCCAAGGCACTATAAGTATCACCGAAAAATGCCATCTTTGCGGCTTGTTGCCACGTAAGTTGCCGACTTAGCAAAATTGACCCAGCAAATCCAGGAATTAAAGCAAGATTACTAAAAGATTGTCGGAATTTTGCTTGTTCCGAAGCTATAATAAGATCACATGATAATGCCAGATTCATCCCAGCACCTACCGCCCATCCATTCACGGCTGCGATAACAGGTTTTGGATACAATCGCAATTCTTGTGCTATCTGATAAAGATCTTTAGTTAAATCATCCATTAACTGTCCTGGATTCCCATCTTCTATGCTTTGCTTAAATTTTTTCACGTCTCCTCCGGCAGAAAAAGCTTTACCTGAACCTGTTATTAGCACACATCTAATATCATCACGATTTTTGAGGTTAACTAACTCATTTAGCAATTCAATCGCAGTTTCTTGGTTTAAAGGATTATAATTTTTAGAATCTGTTAATGTAATGATTGCAATTTTATCTTCCAAAGTTAATTCTAATTTATTACCCATTTTGATACCTCCTTTATTTCCCCCACATTCTTGTCATTTCTCGTGACATTAAATATCTCATAATTTCTGAGGTTCCGGCAGATATTTGTCCAATTTTTGCATCACGATAATAGCGTTCTAATGGATATTCTTCGGAATAACCAAGACCCCCTACTATCTGAATAGCATCTTGCGTTATTTTTACAGTTTCGTCAGATAATCGCGCTTTGATCGCTGCCACGGAAGCCCGAACATTGTGTCCTTCATCTAGCATTCTTGCAATTTGAGTGACTGCCATTCTATTAAGCTCAAGAGACATAAACATTTCACTTAATTTGAAAGAAATCCCTTCAAAGGAGAATAAGGTTTTTTTAAATTGTTCCCGCTGGTGAGAATAACGATATGCCACTTCAAACGCACTTCTTCCTAATCCTAAATATTGAGAGGCTGTAAAGGTTCTTTCTCCATCTAGTCCGAATAAAAGAACGTCTAAACCTTGATTTTCCTGATGTAATACGTTTTCTGCTGGAACCTTACAGTTATTAAAACTCAATCTTGAATTTGGCATACCTCTGCGTCCCATATGTTTATAATCCTTCACCACTTCAAAGCCAGGCGTGTCAGTCTCAAAAATAAATGCCGTCATACCTTGATGAGGTTTTACTTGATCATTTGTGATTGTATAAAGACAGATAAAATCTGCTACACTACCATTAGTGATATAACATTTCTCGCCATTAAGTATATAATAATCGCCTTCTTTCTTAGCTTGTAATCGCATTCCTCCTATAGCATCACTCCCACCTGTGGGTTCAGTAATCCCAATAGCTCCTATTTTCGTTCCATCTCCAATTCCCGAAAGATACTTCTTTTTTTGTTCCAAAGTTCCAAATTCAATAATCGGACCAGCAAAAAGACAGGATGAAGCTCCAAAAATACCCGCTAACGCATAACTATACGCAGTTAATTCTTCTCCAAGTATCGTGCGATATAATAATCCTTTTCCTAAGCCTCCTACTTCTTGTGGAATGATAATATTGAGATAGGGCATTTTACGTAAGGTTTCCACAGCTAATTCTTTATTCCGTTCACGATCAATTTTTTCAGCAACAGGTCCTACATTTTCTTTGCACCATTGTCGCAATTCCATACGAAATTCGTTTTCTTCCTTATTAAAGTAATGCAACCGATCGGGCATACATGAATAACCGAATTCTACATTTAAGTCTTCAAAATAAACATGGTCGTCCATTTTCTATCACATTATAATTATTTATAACTCTATATTAATTTAAATAAAATATCATAAAGCAATAAAATCGGTATTCTTATATAAATTAAATTAAATTCGAAGGATCATAAAGTGAATCGCATTAGAATTAAAGCTTTAAGTATCGAGTCCCTTAAAAAATTTATTAGTACTGATATCATTTCCTCTGAAGGAATTGATATCGCATGGATTGGCCAAGCAGGATTTATTATCAGATTCAATCAAAAGATATATCTAATTGATCCTTATTTATCTGACTCTCTCGCAAAAAGATATAAAGAAACTGCACTTCCACATACAAGATTAATGCAGATTCCAATTTTTCCTAATGATTTTAGCATTGTAAACTATGTTTTTTCCACTCACTTCCATCCAGATCATATGGATCCTCAAACTATATCAAAATTTTCCCAATCTTTTTCAGAATGTAAATTTATAATTCCAGCTGCGGAAATAGAACAAGCAATTGGGCAAGGAATAAATAAGAGCCAATTATTACCGATTAATGCTGATCAATCGATTAATCTTGATACGAGAGTTGATGTAACTGCCATTGCATCAGCACATAAATCATTTAAAATAAATGAGCGGTGGGAACACTCATATCTAGGATATGTTATCCATATTGATGGAGTTAATATTTATCACTCGGGAGGATGTGTTCCCTACAAGGGTTTAGCTGAAAAGATTAGTGCAATTGGAGTAGATATCGCATTATTACCGATTAGCGGAAGAAAATCTATTAGTACAGAACTTGAAGTCGCTGATAACTTTACAGTAGAAGAAGCATTAGATTTATGCGATGAAGCAAATATAAAGAATTTAGTTGTTCACCATTTCGGGATGTTCTCTCATAATAACGTATCAGCAGAAGATTTGGCAGAATTGAGAGCTATAGATTCTGAGTCATTTCGCATCATTATTCCAGAAATTAAGAAAGTGTATAAACTTTTGAAAATATAAAAGAATGTCTTATTGAACCTAAGTGTCATTTTTAAAGAATAATTAATTCATAAATGGTTTAAAAAATATCATGGCTCGACCCCTTTGGTTTGTGAAATTGCTAAAAAAAACGTTTCCAGGCGTTAAAAATATCGCAAAATTGACGAGAATCCCATTTTTAGGAAAAATCTTCGATAAATTACTATTCGAGGGTGATGAGATTATTTATTTGACCCAAGATAACGTAATTCAGATTAATCAAGAGATTATGAGTCCAGAAGATCTTGTTCTTCCTTCTCAGGTGTTAGAATATTTTATAGAAAAAGCTAAATATCATTTTATCATGAACTTTTGTATTTGCAGAGCCTCTATGAAATGTCAGAATTACCCAATAGATTTAGGATGTCTATTTCTAGGGGAGGCTGTACTTGATATTAATCCAGAATTAGGACGACTTGTTTCGAAAGAAACTGCTTTAGAACATATCAAAAAATGTAGGGAAGCGGGATTAGTCCATATGATTGGAAGGAATCGATTAGATAAGCAGTGGTTGGGAGTAAATCTCGGAAATAAGCTACTTAGCATATGCAATTGCGATCCTTGCTGTTGCCTTTGGCGAATTTCCCCTCTCTTGAATCCAAAAATAGGTAAAAAAGTACATAAAATGCCGGGCGTAAGAGTTTATGTGACTGAGGATTGTATTGGTTGCGGTACCTGCACTAAAGGAATATGTTTTGTTGATGCAATCACAATAATGAATAATCGAGCACAAATAAGCGAAGAATGTAGAGCTTGTGGACGCTGTATTAATCTATGCCCTCAACACGCCATCAAGTTACAAATTAGTGATAAGGATTTTATTAAGAAATCAATTCAAAAAATCAATAACATTATTGATGTAAATTAATATGAAATTTTATGAGGGGAAATCTTTCTTTCGGATAGGGGCTGGACAAAAAAATATATCTATTGCTTAAACCACTTTAATCATTATATGCTAATTATCTGCTAGGAGATTATAAGTTATAAATTCTCAAACTATATAGGCAAGGTAACTCTTCTTTAGTATATACTGGGTTAATTTTTAGTAATTATTACTTCAAAATATTCGAAACTGAAGAATCTTACATCTGGTTAAAAGATGGGTATTTGATTAGTTTATCAATCTTGGTTTCTTCTTTTGAGATGGGGTATTTAATTATTTTAATGAATATTCCCGCTCATAGGTTCTTCAATAATATAAAAAGATATATGAGTAGGTCATACCCATAATAGAAATAAATCATGAACAAAAATGATAAAGGAAACAAAAATACAGACCGGGACGGTCAAATGGTATGATGAAGATAAAGGATTTGGTTTTGTAACACTTGATAGGGATGGCAGAGATGTCTTCTTACACCATACTGCACTTCGAGATAATTATGTGAGCCACGGTGATAATCTTACTTTTAAAATTAAAGAACAGAAAAAGGGACTTGCTGCTTTTGAAGTATCACGAGTAATTTCACAATACGATACAAAATCTTCAATATCAGAAGAAACAAGTTTATCACATTATAATCAAGTTGAAAGTGATACAAATTTTGACGATCTTGATTTAGACTTTAATCTTTTACGTGCAGTAAGAGATTCAGGTTACAAGGTTCCGACTCCTATTCAAGTTAGAGCTATCCCAATTATATTGAAGGGAAAGGACCTATTAGGTTGTGCTCAAACGGGGACAGGTAAAACAGCTGCTTATGCACTTCCAATTCTACAACGATTAATTATAAAAAATAACAATATGACAAATAAAAGACGTAAAATAAGTGTATTAGTTGTTGCTCCTACTAGAGAGCTTGCGATTCAAATTAAAGACAGCTTTAATATTTATGGAAAATACACGGGACTAAGAAGTACAGTTGTTTATGGAGGAGTTGGTCAAAATCCACAAGTTAAACAATTAAAGCAAGGAGTAGATATATTGGTTGCGACTCCCGGTAGATTACTTGATTTAATGAGACAAGGTCATATAAATCTAAGTTGGATTGAGGTTTTTATTCTAGATGAGGGTGATAGAATGCTAGATATGGGTTTTATCCATGATATTCGTCAAATCGTTAATCAAATGCCTAAAAAAAACCGACAGACCCTACTTTTCTCTGCTACAATACCACATGAAGTAATAAAACTAGCTAATAATATTTTGAATAAACCCATAAAAATTCACATATCACCAGAACAGCCAACCTTGGAAATTATTCAACAAACGGTCTTTATTATCTCTAAAAAGAAAAAGCAAGCATTATTAGAAAAACTATTATTAGATAAGTCGATTACACGGGCACTAGTTTTCATACGTACAAAACATCACGCCAATCGAGTTTCTAAATATCTAAAAAGGAAAGGAATACGTACTGATACCATACATGGGAATAAATCACAAACCGCACGTCAGAAAGCTCTTTCAAACTTTCGGACTGGAAAAACTCGTGTTCTCGTAGCCACAGATGTCGCTTCTCGGGGAATTGACGTAGATGAAATTTCTCATGTCATCCAATTTGATTTACCAGATGTACCCGAAACTTATTTACATCGTATTGGGAGGACTGCTAGAGCGGGTGCTGGAGGTATAGCCTATACTTTTTGTGAACAAAATCAAAGGCAGATGTTAAAAGCAATCGAGAAGTTAATTCGTATGCGATTAAAAATCGTGAAAAACCCAAATTGTTAAATTATTTATTGTCATTTTTTTTTAATTTCATTTTATTCATTATTAAACTGAATCTTAGCTATATATCGAATTTTCTACAAAATGAACTTAATCACTACAATAAAATAGGAAAAAAGTGATTTAAATTGATATCCCATTCATTTTCGCTAAAACCTTGTATAATCCTTGAGTTCCAAGATTTTCATAATCTAAGGCAGTAGCTGATATATAAAATTGATATGCTAGTGCTAAACCAGGTAAAGCCAATTTCATCGCCTTGGCTTCTTTTAATGCAATTCCCATATCCTTGATAAAATGTTTAATAAAGAAGCCTGGATCAAAATTATTCTTCACAATTCTTGGCCCTAAATTATTAATTGACCAACATCCAGCAGCCCCTTTTCCAATTACATTAATAACTTCCTCTAAATCGTTTCCTGCTTTATATGCATAAAGAAGTGATTCTACTACTCCAATCATTGTTGAAGCAATTAGAATCTGATTACTCATCTTCGTATGTTGTCCAGCTCCCGCTTTACCCATATAAGCAATATTTTTACCCATTAATTGAAAGAAGGGTAAAATTTTATCATAAGCTTCTTTATCGCCCCCTGCCATGATAGCTAGCGTTCCTTGTTTTGCACCAACATCTCCTCCTGAGACAGGGGCATCAACTGATGTGATCCCCTTAATTTTAGCTTGTTCATAAATTTCTTGAGCCAATGAGGGCTCAGAAGTAGTCATATCAATTATTATAGCTCCTTTTTGAGCTCCCTTTAGGATTCCATTTTCTCCAAGGTAGACTTCCCTTACATCTTTAGGAAATCCAACGATTGTAAATATCATATCGCTCTTTTTAGCTACTTCCTTTGGATTTGGGCACCAGATAGCCCCATTTTCAACTAATTCGTCTGCTTTGCTTTTTGTTCGGTTATAAACAGAAATACTATAGCCTGCATCTAATAAATGAGAACACATCGATTTTCCCATAACACCCGTGCCAATCCATCCTATTTTTTTTTCCATCATATATCCTCCTTGGTTGAAGTAATAATTAATTTAATATAAGATAAATTGTTTTTTAGAAATTAGGTTTTTCTTGTCTTAGCTCTTATTATTCCCAAAAAATATTTCCTTTTTTTACATTGTCTAATTTTGTACGATGTTTTAATGCAGAAACTGCTTGAACAGCCTCTTTTATGGAATGAAATACAGGAATGTATGCTAATTCCAATGACTCGATAATCATCTCATATTTTGACACATAAGGCACAAAACAAACGACTGGTTTCTTTTTTGAGGCAACAACATTCGCAATCCTTCTACCAATTTGAAAAGAGATATTGGGAGGATATGGAAGCAACAACAAGATGATACATTCAATTCGATCAATATCCGATAAATAACGGATCATATCTTCAATATCGGTATCTAACACAGATCCGGTTAAATCAATAGGATTATTGAATGATGCAATATCTCTTGCAATGGGATTAATTAACTCTTTCATTTCAGCCTTTTCTTCCTTGGTAAAGTCTACACGATTTAAACCATATGTTCTCAGCATGTCCGCAGCTATAACTCCATGGCCCCCTGAAACAGATAGAATCACCACATTTCCATAAGTGACTACATTGTCTCCAAAGGGATTTTTGCGATGAGATAAGACATCAAATACTTTAAGACTGGTGAGAAGTTCTCGTTCAGAATGGGGTTGAATAACAAGATTTTGACGCAGAGCAGAATATTGTATTTTATAATTGCCAGCTAAACTGGCGGTATGGGACAGTGTAGCAACCTTTCCCTCTCGAGTTATACCCCCAAAAAATGTTATAACTGTATCTTCGGATTCTCGAGCGAACTTTAAAAATTCTCGTGCGCGTCCTTCCTTAAAACCTTCCAGATAAAAAGCGATATTTGAAGTTTCTGGATCAATCTTACTAAAATATTCAAGAAGCATAACTTCGTCTACAACTGCCCGATTTCCGATGGAAACTGCTGTTGATACACCGATATTACGTTCCTTAAATTTAACAAAAAATTGATCGACGAGGACACCACCACTTTGACTAATAAGTGCTACTGATCCTTTGGGAGGTCTAGTAATTCTTTCCGTAGGAAGAAATATTGTATCTATCAAGGGAGGAGCATATACACCAAGGCAATTAGGACCAAGAACAGCAATCTGATTATCAAATGCTATCTTTTCTAATCTATCTTGGCGTTTTTTGCCTTTTATCCCTATCTCCGCAAATCCCCCTCCTATGATGACTGCCGAAGGGATTTGTAAGTCTGCACACTGTTGAATATAATCTAAAGTGTCATCAGGACCAACAGCAATCACTAAGAGATCGGGTATCTCTGGTAACTTGTCAAGATGTTCATATAATTGGATTCCCTCAATCTCACCACCGTTAGGATAAATTCCATAGACTTTTACTTGCATTTCGAATTCATTCTTAAGCATAACAATACGTCCAGGACTTAATGGATTCTTTTTAGAGATTCCTACTACTGCCATTGATTTTGGTCTAAATAGCTTTTCTAATTGCATTTTAAACATTTCTAAGTTGGTATTCTTAATTTAGTAATTCGGTATTAATTATATTTTTTGCATAATCTTTATAAAAACTATTGAGAAATACTATTATCCTTTCTGTAAATGTGATTTTATGGGAATTAATAAAAATATCAGTGAAAGAAGTAAATTTTCTTATAAAAGAGCAGTTGCATATGGTATAGGACAATTACCAGATATAGCTTCTTATCAAGCCTTTACATTTTTAACTTTTACTTTCTATTTTGCTGTAGTTGGATTTGAAATTGGTTGGATCACTCTTGGATTTATAATTTGGTCAATTTGGAACAGTTTAAATGATACCTTTATCGGTTTTTTATCTGACAGAACCCACACAAGATGGGGACGACGTTTTCCCTGGATTATGTTTTCCTTAGTACCCATTGCAGTCCTTTTGATCTTATTATTCACGCCTCCTATTGTTATTGGAGATATTAGTTTTTTCACAAATTTCATTTACTTCTTAATGATTATAATTTTGTTTGAATTATTTTTTACGATGTACGATATTAACTACACATCATTATACCCCGAAATCTTCATATCTGAAGAGGAAAGAACAAAAGGTAACAATGTGAGACAACTATTTGCCATTTTTGGATTAATAGCTGCATTTATTCTACCAGGAATCTTAATCTCAAGTTATACTAGTCCAGAACCAGGGGAATATCCTCTTTTTGGGCTCATAGTTGGATTAATCGTGATCATCCCTGGACTTTTATTCTTAATATTTGCTCCTAGAGAGCGTAGTGAATTCAAACAGGATTACAAAACAGCACCTAGTTTTTTCAATGCAATTAAATATTGTGTAAAAAGCAAAAGTTTTATCCGATATATTCCTGCTGAAATCGCAAATTGGTTTGTTTATGGGATGCTCCCCACAATTGTGCCTTTGTATGCGGAATTTATTTTAGAAATTGCTGATCCCTTGATGATTTCTTTATTACTTGGATTAACTTTTTTATCAGCTGCGTTATTTATGACAATTCTATGGAAACCTTTGGTACAAAAGATTGGTCCAAGAAAATCTTGGTTAATATCAATGAGTATCTGGATCATTAGTTTAGCGCCATTATTTTTTCTTGGTCCTCATATGGAAATTGCTGCGTATATCATATTTTTCTTAATTGGAATAGGATTGTCAGGATCTCTTTATATCATTGATATTATTATAGCAGATATAGTTGATGAGGATGAAATTAAATCTGGTACTCGTAGAGAAGGAGGATATTATGGAGTTAATATTTTCTTTCAAAGATTTGCCACGGTGTTTGTCTTTTTGATAATTGGCCCCGTTTTTCTTATTGCAGATTATGATAAATTTGCACCAGTTAATATACCCGAACTAGGATTAAGGAGTTTGATGTTTGTATTTCCTGCGATAGCATTAATAATCGCTATTATTGCTATATATTTTTATCCATTGGATGGGGAGAGATTACGAGAAGTTAAAGAAAAAAAGGCAATATTGCATCAAGAAAAAATATCAAAGTCAGTTTAAACACTTTTTTTTCTTCTTTTTTGCTATTCTTGATTTTTAGGAGGCAATGGGATAAGAAAGGATACATAAATTTAATAATTACGATAAGCATCTCCAGATCTCTTTTCGAGACCTATCTTTTCCCATTTTTTTATGAATATTGCCTATAAAATAGGTTTTCAATAAAATTATAAATTTAAATAACATCATACTAAATATTTTCTATGGACTTTGAGCTTGAAATTTTTAAAAAAAGTATTCTATGGATTCTTAGAGGAAGTAATCCCGAGAATCCTAAAAAGTTATGGGAATTGATTGCAGCAATAGATATGAATGAAAGAATATTAGTTACGTATGAAGAACTCATCTCTACCTTAGAGACTATGATTACAGAGGGTATAATCAATGAAAGTGAGCCCCTTCATTTTTATAAGGCTCAAAATAAAGATAAATTAGGGCAACTAACCCATATTTCACGATCTGATTATGAACAAGCAGTTGAAAAATTTAAAGAATGGCTTAAACAAGAATGGGAAAAAGAAGAAATATATGATGTTGAGATTGTAAGAGTTAAATGGATTACAGATAACAAGATCACAAAAAAAGTAAAGAAAATCTTTGTCGAGGATTTACAATATGAAATTGAAGAGCCATTGATTTATTTTCCGCGTGAAATAGAAGGTTATGATAAAGGAAAGAATGATATTAGTTTTTGGATATTAAGTACTCAGGAAGTGGACGCAAATCAAGTATACGAGATAATTTTACCTCAAATAGAAAAGTTTATCCAGTTAAATGGAGGATGTTGTGAAATACAAGTCGGTAATAAAGGGGAGGAAAAAAAAGTTTATACAATCAAATAATTGTAAATCCTTTCCATGTTCAATATTCTAAATATTCTCAATGTTCAATATCTTTGACTTTTTGAATTCCTTTTTTAATTCGCTCCATGATTTCATCAATCTCATTATTTTGAACAATTAAAGGAGGCATTATAATTAATGTGTCTTTTTTATTACCGCAATAATTCAATAATACCCCCTCTTTAATTATTGAAATCATTGCTAACAAACTGTGTTCTTCTTTATAGAATTCCATACCCCACATTAACCCTCTTCCTCTAACTTCTTTGATCATATTAGGATATTTTCCTTTAATATCTTCTAATCCCTTTCCAAAAATTTTACCCATTTTTTTTACATGTTCTAAAAAATTAGGATCTGATTGTATTTCTAACATTTTAAGGGCCACTACACATCCTAATTCCGCTCCGCCGGTCGTAGAGATATGAATAAAGGGATCATCTTTAAAGACCGCCTTTTCTATAAATGGTTTATAACTACATGTCGATAAGGGATAAATCCCCGCGCTCATACCTTTACTTAAAACCATGAAATCGGGAACAACTTTCTCATTCGGATACATTCCGCCATAGATAGCCCAAAAATGACCAGTCCTTCCAAGTCCAGCTTGCACTTCGTCAATAATCATCATGGCACCAGTGTCATCACAAATTTCTCGTACTTCTGGAAAATAACCTTCGGATGCTATTAGAACTCCCGCGGTGGCAGGAATTGTCTCTAAAATAACGCAAGATGTATTTTTATCTACTGACTTACGCATAGCTTCCGCGTCTCCAAATGGGACCTGCTTAAATCCGGGTAAATTCCATAAGAAGTTATCCTTGAAATTAGGATCTCCAGTTGCTAATGCGAATCCCGTATGACCATGATAGCCCCCTACCGCAGAAACGCAATCTTTTCTTTTAGTATAG
>Ga0180433_10005346_pt1 | contig 17439 bp, 18 predicted proteins | sample SS_ome_8_FD_132980 | JGI IMG/M metagenome (GOLD analysis project Ga0180433, IMG submission 132980) | Hypersaline lake sediment archaeal communities from the Salton Sea, California, USA - SS_1_D_1 metaG | ecosystem: Environmental > Aquatic > Non-marine Saline and Alkaline > Hypersaline >... | reverse complement strand
TAATATTCATGAACATGTAATATATTTATTAATAATTTTTTTATTTAGCAGTATTATTTCAATAATAGGATTATTAATTTATTATATTTACTTAAAAAAAACATTATTAAAGGTAATAAAAAATAATCTTAATTTTTTAAATATAATTTTATTAGTTTTTCTTTTAATAGGATCAATGCTTTTTGTAAAACTAGCTTTCCAAGGAGGAGGAATTGCCCAAGTTATTATTAATTTTAATGTAATAATAACTCTATTTGGAAGTTATTTTTTATATAAAAAAAATATAGATTGGAAAATAATTGTAGGTGTTATTTTAACTATTTTAGTATCTAGTTTTACAGTATATGAAGATGTGAAAATTAATTAATATTTATTTAATTATATATTAATAATAAATTAAAATGATGAACCAAAAATTCCACCTAAAGCTTCATTTGCTGCTAATAATGGAGAAGGATCAAATATATCATTTTGAATAGATACTTGTTGTTGACTATTTGGTAAATCATTAATTAATGTAGTGTTATTTGGTGAAATATTATTTGTTGAATAATTATCGGCTTGACTTGGTTGATGTTGAGGAATATTTCCAGCTAAAGGTTGTCTTACCTTTACATTGGAATTTTGAACCGACTTTTGAGGAGGTTGAGAACCTCCCCACAACTCACTCACTCTATCTAATAATATATTAATTTTTGCTCCTAATTTAGTTTGCATAGTTATTAATACAATTAAAATAGGAATAATAAAATTAGTTTCATTGAATTTATAATAACAAAATCCACTATATGTTGGAATAAATCTAACCATTTTATCAATAAACCAAATACTTAAAAATATAACAATAAGTTGAATAATAACTTCAACTAATATTTCTAAACTAGGTTTAGAATCATCATCTTCAGGAATATAATGTTTTACTAATTTTAATAATACAATTACAGGAACAATAGCTAACATCGTATATTGAATCATGTTAAAAATACCAGCTTTATTTTCTTCATCAAAGTTAAATACATAGGAAATAAAATTACTAGAATCTTTATTATTATCTTTTATTGCTTCATTAACTTTTTCCATTATATGATTTATAGAAAGAAATTAAAAATATATAAATAATATAATTAATGTTAAAAAGATTATGTAAACATATAAAAGAACGAAATAATATTATTCATGATGAAAATCAATATTTAATATTAATTGAAGATATAATAAATTATGGAAGTATGGAAAATTCAAGAAATGGTAATGCAAAAACAATTTTTGGAAGTGCTATGCATTTTTCTTTAGAAAATAATACTATTCCTTTATTAACTACAAAAAAATTAGCATGGAAAACTTGTTTACGTGAATTATTATGGTTTATAAGTGGAAAAACTGATAATAATTTATTACAATCAAAAAAAGTTAATATATGGAACGAAAATGCATCACGTGAATTTTTAGATTCCCGAGGATTAAATTATTTAGATGAAAATGATTTAGGACCTATTTATGGACACCAATGGAGGCATTTTAACGCTAAATATGAAAATTGTAGAACAGATTATACAAATAAAGGAATAGATCAATTAAAAGAAATAATTATTAGTCTAAAAAATGAAAATTTAAGAAATAGTAGAAGATTAATAATTAGTGCTTGGAATCCATGTCAAATTGATGAAATGGCTTTACCACCTTGTCATATATTAATGCAATTTAATGTTTTAGAAAATAAATATTTATCATGTTCATTGTACCAAAGAAGTGGAGATGTAGGATTAGGAGTACCTTTTAATATAGCTTCTTATGCTTTTTTAACACATTTAATAGCCCATCATTGTAATTTAGAAGCTAAAGAATTTATTTATTATTTAGGAAATTCTCATATTTATGATGACCATTTAGAAGCATTAAATATTCAAAAAGATAAAATTCCATTTAATTTTCCAAAAATAAATATAAAAAATAAATACAATAATATTGATGAATATCTAGAAGAAGATTTTGAAATATTAAATTATAAATTTCATGAACCAATTAAAATGAAAATGCGTGTATAATAAAAATATAAAATGTATAAAATAGATATAATGAGTGGATCAGCAGCTATTTCAAGAGCTAAAGCCAGAAGAGGAATGGTTCAAAATGAAATTTCTATGTCTAATGAAGCAGCTAAACATTTTGGAAAAGAGGGAAATAAAGAAGTAAGTCCGGAACAATTAATTATCCAACATGATTATAAATTATTTGTTTTTGAGCAAAAAATAAGAGAATTATATGAAAATATGAATAACGTTAAAGACCCTAATAGTTTACAATCTATTAATGAATCAATGTTATCTGAAGCATTACAATCTTTAGATAATAGAATTGAAAATATTGAAAAATCACCAGTTTCTTCTATTTCAGAAGAAAGGATATCAACTATTGAACAAGATCAAAAAGAATTAAAGGGACTTTTATTAAAAATTCAAAATATGACAATGGAAACTAGTATAAAGTTAATGAAATTACAAGATTCTATAAAATATAATAAAGTAGAAATAGACCCAGATGAACAATTAGATATAAGTTTTTCGGAAATTAATATTGAAGAAAATAAAGAAAATAAAAAAAAAAAAAAATAAATTGGTAAGAAAAAATAAAAATTTATATAAATTAATTAGTATGAATATGTTAATTAATTTAATTATATTTACAATCGTTTTATTTTTATATTTACATATAACTTTTCAATTAAAAATTAATAATGATTTAGAAATATTAGAAATAACAGAACCAACAAAAGGGCAATTAGAAGAAATATGTGATTTAAGACAGCCAGTTATTTTTAATTTTGATAATAAAATAATCGATTTATTTAATTTTGAAAAATTAAATGATGAATATTCCGTATTTGATATTAAAATTAGGAATAAAAATGAAGAAGAGGACTCAGAATTATATTTACCTTTAGTTTATAAAGAGGCTTTAATTTTACTTGCGAATGATAAAGATAAAAGATATATTTGTGAAAATAATAAAGATTTCTTAGAAGAAACTAGTCTTCTAAAGTTATATAGTAATAATGATTTGTTTTTAAGACCACACTTTGTCTCATCGTGCATGTATGATTTATTAATTGGATTTCCAGATATGTATACATATTTTAAATATGATATTTTTTATAGAAATTATTTTGTAGTTACAGAAGGAAAAGTAATAATAAGATTAACTCCTCCAAAAAATAAAAAATATTTAAATTTAAAAAAAGATTATGAATTATTAGAATACTTATCTGATGTAGATATTTGGAATGTTCAAAAAAAATATATAAATAATTATGAAAAAATTAAATGTTTAGACATAGAAATGTCTAAAGGTCAAATTATTTATATACCAGCTTATTGGTTTTATAGTATAAAATATATAGAAAAATCTATGATATGTAATTTTAAATATAGTACTTTTATGAATAACTGCGCAATTATACCTGAATATATAATGCACTTATTACAAAGTAATAATACTAAAAGAAAATTAGCTGATATTAAAAAAGTTGTTAATAAACAAGTAAATAAAATTGATGTTAGTTTTAATATTAATTAAAATTATGACCACAATTGATTGCACATTTTTTTTTACATAAGTCATAATAAGCGGCAGAATTGTGATTATCACAGTTTTTATTGCAATTAGAAAAGCAAGTTTCTAATTTATCATTTTTTAAAGACTTATTAGTATTTATTAATATAACTATTAATATAATACTAATAACTAATATTAAAAATAAATTAATTACTAAACTCATTATATAATTATACAATATTTTAATAGATTTAAAAATAATATGTTTAAATAAATAGAAGATATGAAAATTAAAGTTATAATACCAAATAAAAATTATACAGATTGGGAATATTATAATGCAGATACATTTGATAAACTAGTAATCACTAACAATCCTAATCCTGTAAATTTAAAATTATTTTGTGATGATATATTTTTTATAAATAGTAATGATAGTAATATTAATAATAATGATATAAGTATAACTTTAGTTCATTCAATAATTAGAAGTTATAAAAATATAGCTGGAGTTTTAGTAATGAATAAAACATATGGACGAAATAATAAAGATAAATTATTTTATAAATGTATACCTCATGATAAAAGATTACCGGATTTTTTAATACCAATAAATATTAAAAAAAATAATAATTTTGAAAAACAATCAGTAAATAAGTATGTTACATTTAAATTTGATAATTGGAAAGAAAAACATCCAATAGGAATTTTATGTCAAACTATTGGAGTAACAGATAATTTATTTAATTACTATGAATATCAACTTTTTAGTAAAAATTTAAATTTATCTATTAATGAATTTACAAATAAAACAGCACATAGTTTAAAAAAAAATAGAACAAAGTTTTTAATAGATGAAATTTTTAATAAATATAAAAATATAGAAAATAGATTAAATGAAAAAATTATTAGTATTGATCCTAATAGTTGTCAAGATTTTGATGATGCATTATCAATTAAAAATTTAACTGAAGGTAAAAATATAGTAAGTATATATATTTCTAATGTATCAATAGTTTTAGATTATTTAAATTTATGGGACTCATTTTCAGAAAGAATTTCAACTATATATTTACCTGATAAAAAACGACCTATGTTACCTTCAATCCTTTCTGATAATTTATGCAGTTTAAAAGAAAATGAATCTAGATTTGCAATTTGTATGGATTTACATTTTGAAAATAATAACTTAATAAATATTGAATATAAAAATGTAATAATTAAAGTTGTAAAAAATTTAAGTTATGAAGAAGCTAATAATAATAAATGTGAATATTATAATAATTTATTTTTATTTACTAAAAAAATATGTAAAAAGTATAAATATCTTACTGATGTTAAGGATAGTCATGACTTGGTAAGTTACTATATGTTATTTATGAATAACAAAATAGCTGAATATCAAGAAGGATTTAAAAATGGAATATATCGATCAGTTAAACAAGAAAAAGATCCTATTTTACCATTAAATTTACCAAGTGATGTAGTATCTTTTTTTAAAATATTCCATTCATTAAGTGGTCAATATAGTAATTTTGAAAATAGAACAAAACATTCATATTTATATGATAAAGAAAGTTCATATCTTCATATAACATCTCCAATAAGGCGATTAGTAGATTTATTAAATTTAATTAAATTTCAACAAAATTTAAATAAAATAGAATTAAGTAATTTAGCTGACGAATTTTATAATAAATGGTTAAATAGATTAGATTATATTAATATTACAACTAGAGCTATAAAAAAAGTTCAAAATAATTGTAATATATTAAATGAAATAAATAGTAATCAAGATTTATTAAATAGATCTTTTAAAGGATATTTATTTGATAAAATTGTTAGAAATGATGGACTCTATCAATATTCTGTATATTTAGAAAATTTAAATTTTATATCTAAATTAATAATTAAAGAAAATTATAAAAATTATGAAAATAAAAATTTTAAAATATATATATTTTTATCAGAATATGAAATAAAAAAAAAAGTTAGATTAAAAATTGAGGAGTAATGTAAATAATAATTAAATATTTTTTTCTTAGTATTATTTAGTTAATGTTTTCTATGAAAATAATAACCTATTCATGTTTACTATTTTCAGGTTTTTCTAAACATAAATTTAAACAATATAGAAAAAGATTTAATTTAAATAATTTAGTGGAAATTCATCATATAATTCCTCGTCAACACAAAAATCACCCAGTAATAATAAATACTAAATATAATATTGAAGATGGATATAATTTAATGTTTTTACCAAATAAAAATGGAAAAAATAAATTAAATTTACATGAAAATAGAGCAGTTCATCAATATGGTCATTATAAATATAATTTATTCATAAAAGAACATTTAGATTATCTATATAAAAGTAATAATTATTCAAATATTGATGTTATAAATTTAAATATCTATTTAAAAAAAAATTTAAGAAACTTAAAAATTCCATGGAATTAATTTATATATAATATATATAATGCCAGAAACTAGGAGAAGACAAAGAAAAAGAAGAATGAGCAATGGACGAAAAACTAGATTTGGACGTACAGCAAAAAAAGTAGAGAAAATAGCTAGTGATACACTTAATATACTACCTCCAGTAGGTAAATTTACTCGCGGATTTTTTAGTGATGTTGGTGTAAGGATGGGAGGAAAAAGACGAAGACGTTCACGCCGCATGAGACATAAAAGATGATAGCGTTTTTTGTTTTCTGATAAATAATTATATATATTTTCTTATTTTTATATATAATGAATGTTAAATATATAGATAGAAAGCATACAAGAAGTTTAAAACGAGCACCCAAAAGAAAGGTGACTTTTAAAAAATTAAATAATCAATTGGGCAGACCATTTTCAGCTGTTTTAGGAACGGTTGGAATAAAAAAACCAGTAATAAATCTTTTTAAAAGTGTAAAGGCTAGTTTAGGAGGAAAAAATAAAAAATATACATATAAAAAAAAGTACTAATTATTTTTTATTTATTTAAAAAAATAATTAATTTTATGATATAAATAAAATTTATTTAAAAGTTATTTAAAATTTATAGATAAATTATTATAAAATTCAATTACTTTTTTAAATAATTTAATTTTATTTGGATCAAACTCTATCAAATATAAACCATCTAGTGATACTAACCTAGATAAAGCTACGTAAGTTTGCCCACATTCAAATATATTTTTTCCAACATCAATCATTGCTGTTTCTAAAGTTAAACCTTGAGCTTTATGAATGGTAATTGCCCAAGCTAAAATTAGAGGAATTTGTTTTATTCCTAAACCAGGAATAATTTCACTTTTCCATAAATATTCTTTAATTATTCTTATCTCTCCATTTTTAAATTTTACAATAGGAAATCCCTCTTTTAAATCAATAATTATACCTTGAGAACCATTTACAATAGCATTTGTTCCTTCTACGTCAATATTAGCAATACACATAACTTGAGCACCAATTTTTAAAACTAACTTATCTTCAGCAAGTATATTATTTTTTAAATAATTAATTTCATAGGATTTGTCATCAGACGTAAAATTTTTATAATCTTTTTCATCTAAATATTTTTTATCTTCTTGGTGTTCTTTTAATATAAATTCTTGATATTTAGTATCTAATTTAGATAGCTCTGATAAATTAATAGCATCTACATTTTTCCTTTTAGCTAATAAAATAGGAGGTTTTATTTCCATATTTTCATCTGGTATTCTTTTATATTTGTTTAGAATGTCTATAGATGATTTATGAATTTTACCATTTCTAATTTGCTTTAAAATTTTTTGATAAACAGGATCTTTTTGCCTAAAAATTGTTTTTAGTTCAATTTGATTTTCTTTTTTAAATAATTTATTCCAAATTTCACTTTCAAAACAAAAGTTAAATGATTCTGGGTCATTTTCATCACCAATAGGAGGTAATTGATGGAAATCTCCAGCTAATATAATTTGAATTCCTCCAAAAGGTTTTAAATTTTTTTTTATTTTTTTGCCAATAATATCTAAAATATTTATTAACTTTTCAGAAAGCATACTTACTTCATCAATTATTAATAACTCTACACTATTCCAATTTTTTCTTCTTATTTTACTTTTTATAACTCTATTAACAACTTCTTCTTTTGAACCTCTGGCTAATCCTAATCCTGCCCAAGAATGAATCGTATTAGCATTACATTGTAACAAAACTGCTGCACACCCGGTCATAGCGCATACTTGAATTTTTTTTTCAAGAAATTTTGCATGATTGGTAATATATTGTATTAATTTAGTTTTACCAGTTCCTCCAACACCAGTTATAAATATATTTTCTCCTTTTTTATATTTTTCAAAAATTAAATTTTGTTCAGTAGAGAGATTCATAATTATTTATATTTATAATTATGAATTATTATTCAATTTTTTATTATTACTAGAGTTTTATTCTTCAAACCATTTTTTTTTTGAACCACCAAAATATTCATATGCATAATTATTTTTAATTAACCAATCATTTATGCATTCTTGGTCTTCAGAATATAATTCAACTAATAATCTACCATATTTATCAAATTCTAAACATTTAACATCTAAAATTTTATTATAAATTTTTTCTTTTAATTTATCTCTAACTTGATATCCAAATTCTTTTTCTTTTTTATTTTTAGTTCGTAATTCAGGTGTATCTACTCTATTAATTCTACAATTCCATTTATATAATTTATCTTGATCAAAAGGTATATTTAAAACTAATTTTATTGTATCTCCATCATAAACTTCAACACATTTTCCTTTTACTAACCTTTCGTTCAATGTAAAAAGTGCTGTTTTATCATTATATTTTTCCCAATTAATCATATATATTAATAAATATTATTTAATAAAATATTTTTAAAAATAGATATAAATTTATATATATAATGACTGATTAGTTGCTACATATTTTAATGTTAATTTTCCTATATTCATTAACTTTTGTTTTAATTCCAGATTATCTAATATATCACAAATTTTATCTAGTTCACTAGCTATTGTATTAATCTTTAAAATTGCTTTTACAAAATCACCTAAAAATATATTTTTATCATGTTTAATTTTTTCTATTACTATTAAACATTGTGATTCATTTTCTGCATTTATCCATTCAGGTAAATCATTAATTAAATCTAAATGAAATATAGTTTCTGTATCATTTGGTATATAATTTTTATTTTGTAAATCTTCATATTTATTATATAAATATTTTATATGTTTTGAACATTCATCTATTTTTAAACAGTTACAATTATATGTTTTTAATGTATCATCTATATTAATATTAGTAAAACAACTAAAAATTAAAATTAATTCTTCTGTAGTATAATTCTTAAATCCAATAGTATACTCATATAATTCAGCAAAAATTAAAGAATGGACTTCTTGTATTTGACTACTAATAATTCCTTTCTCTAAAATTTTAAAATTATTACTTATAAAATTATTATTAATTAAAATATCTAATACATTTTGAATATTATTTTCAATATAATTATTTACATTATTTTGGTAACATAAATTTTTTCGTTCTTCTTCTAATAATTTATTTAAATTATCATATATTGGAAATTCTTGTAATATATTATATTTATTTTCTAAGTCATTTATTAATTTAGAATTTTTTCTTTTTTGATTATTACGTAAATTAGTTTGGGATTTTAATTTTATATATTCATCAAATATTTCCTTAGGAGTACTTAAATTTTTAATTTGATTATTTATAATTTCTAATTGTGTTTTAATTTCTTTATCTCTTTCTATATAATAACTTTGCTCCTTACTTAAACTTTCTTTAATCATACTTTTTCCTACAAAATTTTTAAAATCTTCAATAGAAAAATTATCTTCCCATGAATTAGAATAAATAATTTTTAAAATTAAATTAAATGATATTTTAAAATGTGAGGTTAATAATTTAGCACTTCCACAAAGTAAATTTTTATAATTATTTAGATCAAGTTTAAATAAATTATTACAATGAATTACATGACCAATTTTATCAATTCCTCTCCTACCTGCTCGTCCAGCCATTTGAATATATTCATGAGAATATAATTCTCTCTGAATATTACCATCGAATTTATAAAGACTTGTAAAAATTACAGATTTTGTAGGCATATTTATTCCTACAGCAAATGTTTCTGTAGCAAATAATAATTTAATATAATTTTTCTCAAATAGTAATTCTACAATCTCTCTTAAAATAGGCATAATTCCTGCATGATGAATTGCTATTCCTTTTTTTAATAAATTAATTAATTCTACATATTCTGGTAAATTTATATACTCTTTATAGTTTGGTAGTTTTTTTATTAAAATTTGTTTGCATTCATTTTCTATAATATTTGGGGTTTTATCATCACAAGAAAATAACGAAAAATCAATTTCTTTAGCGGCAATTTCTACATTTTTTCTTGAAAATATAAAACATAATGCTGGTAACATATTATTTTGATTTAAATATTTTACCAATTCATTTAGAATGAATTTTCTTTTAATAAATCCATCATCTTCTATAATTTTTTGTGATTTAATAATGTTTTTAAAATTTTCTTCATTAAATTTTTTATCTTGATTTAATATTAAAACAGGTTTATTAATATAATTTTTAAATTCTGGATACATTTTAATTGCATTTTTACGTGTTTGATGATGACAAGTTAACCAATTATAATGAATTAAAGGAACAACTCTTTTTAAAGTTGAACATAAATAAACTTCTTTATTATAATCATTACAATACTTTAATTCTTGAATCCATTTGGCAAAATTTTCAGGTTTATCAATTGTTGCAGATAACATTATTAATTGAATATGAGGAGGTAATAAAATTAAAGATTGCTCCCAAACTGACCCTCTATCCTCATCTCCTATATAATGAATTTCATCAAATATTACTGCTCCTAAATCTTTATAAAAATCCATCTCAAATGATAATAATGTATTACTGGTATTATTATTTTTATCTTTTTCTATTACTTCTTTATTAAATAAAGTATTACGAAGAATTTCAGTAGTCATTATTAATACATCAGCATCAGGATTATCTTTTATATCTCCAGTTAATATACCAAATGATATTTCACTATATTTATTTCTAAAATCATATAATTTTTGATTACATAATGCTTTAATAGGACCAGTATAAATTACCTTTTTACCTAATTGTTTAAAATACTGAATAGCAAATTCCGCTGGAAGTGTATTATGAGTTACTACAAAATTTCCTAAAATAAATTTATGATTACCATCTAATTCAAATCCATAATAGTAATCGTTTCCTTGTGGTTCGACTTTAAAATAATATTCTAAAGCAGATTTGTTGATTAGTCTTTCTTCATTAGATTTTTTTCTTTTACATAAAACTGGAATTTCTGTAAGATTATCTCCAAAAATTATAATTCTATAATATTCACTCTCTTTTTTAACATTATCATAATTACATGATTTTTTTACTTGTTTTAAATTACAAGCAAATCCTAAACTTTTTGCTAAATACAAAATATCATTAGCTAGCATATTGTTTTTTTCACTAATTTCATATGATTTGCAACAATAATATCCATTGCTATCAATTAATCCTGCTAATAATTTTAGTCTATTTACTCTAGAATTAATCTTATAATTATCTGGAATGTGTTTATTATTTAATAAATCATACTTATTTAAAATAGTTTTAATATAATTTTCTCTCTCTTTATTTATATAATTTTTTAATGAAATAAATCCATATGTACATCCATTACGATATTGTAAGTAGCAGTCATATTCAATTATTTTTTTGTGTAGAAATTTTAGAATTACTGCATCTTGACATGTAATTTCTTCATTTTTTGCTGAACCACATCCTAACCATAACCCCATAATATAAGGATCAATTTCTATGTTTTTTTCTGGAAATTCAACACCAACTTTGTAGGATAAAGAATTTCTTTGTAAATATTTTGGTAACTTTAAAAAGTCATTAATAGAAATATTAAAATCATGTTTTTGTATTAACAATTTTTCATCTAATAATTTTTTTGCTTCATTTAAACATTTTTCTTTAATATTATTTTTATAATTAATTGTTTTATTTCTTATCTTAATTTCATTATAATCAAACCAATAAACTTCATATCTATTTGCATTTTTATTATCTTTAATAAATGGTTTTATATTACATTTTAAACATAATATATGACTCTCATTACATGTAAAATTGTCATCATCACTTAAATTAATCTTATACATTGGTTCTATTCCTCGTGCTAATCCCAAAACATTTCTTTCAGTTGAATCATCGCCCATTAATTTATCTCCAACTTTAATATCTTGAACTTTTTTAATAGAACCATCAAACATTAATATTTCAGTATTGAATTTTAAGCATTTTCCACTTCCTGTATGAGCAGTTATCAAACAATGATTACCTGTAACTATAGATTCTATAGCCCACTTTTGAAAATCACTTAAAGGAAAATTAAAATAAGAAAAATAATCATTATAATTTTCATTATTATATTGATCACATATTCTAACCATTATATAATCAATATACTATTATTTTTAAATAGATTTAATAGTAATCTTCTCCGTACATAGAATGTAAAGGAGGTTTAAAATATTTTTGAATATATTTTGTTGTTTCTGTATCAATAGTAAAAGTTTTTGATGGATCATTAGGATCTTCTCTTTCAGTTTGGGATTCTGATATTAAACTAGAATAATCTGGTATTTCAAATTTTTTACCCAATAATCCTGGTTTTACATTACTTAAAGCAGATTTTAATTCTTCACTTAGACCTTTAGATTTATTTAATTGGTTAATAACATATTGAAATTGTTTACCATCCTCACTTCTTGTCCAAGAAGGATTTATTATAAATTGAGAATATGAATCTTTTGATGGAGTATTACTTGATGGAGAAGCTCTAGATGGTGAAGTTCTAGATGTGTATGGTCTTGGTGGTGAAGTTCTAGAAGTACTGGGTGTTGGTGTTGGTTGTGAAGATTTTCTAGTATAATTAGAAGATGAAGTTGGAGAAGTAGTTTTTCTACTTTTATTAGGAGTTTTATAATCACTTTTATTTAATGTTAAATTATAATTTCTTCTTTGTATTGGATCACTTAATATAGAATAAATATTTTGTAATAATTTAAAATGATTTTCACAATTTTTCATCTTATTATCATCAAGTGGATCTTTTTTTTCTAGATCAGGACATTTATCAGGATGCCAATAAAGTGCTAATTTTTTATATGCATTTTTAATATCAATATCACTAGCATCTTCTTTGATACCAAAAATATCATAATAATTTTGTTTACTATCTTTAATAGGCTCTTTACTTTGAGACGATGATTCACTACTTTGTCTAGATGACTCTCCCCTTGAACTGGACGACTCTCCTCTTGAACTGGACGACTTACTAGTATGTGGAGTAGATTGTGTTTTATTTAAATTTTGATAATATATTGGAATTATTTGTTTTTCAATAGTTTCTAAAAAACTATCTATTACATTATATCCAATATTTTTATTAACGTATTTCAAAACAGAATTAGGATTTTTTAATAAATTTGAAATAAGAATTTGAATTTTAGCAAGTTGATTTTTATTATTAATATCATTTAGTTGATTATAAATATTAATTAATTCTTTCAATCCAAACCAACATGAAATTAAATTTGCAGATTTAATATAAATTTCTAATAATTTTTTATATGAACTACTTAGACTTTGATTTTTGAATAAATTATATTGTAATAATAATAATACACTTTTTTCATCATCTGACCAAGTTTTTTTATATTCTACATTAAGATTTAATAAATTATTTAAAATATTATATATTTTTAATAGTTCCTTTTCATTATGGTCATTCAATAAATCATATATTTCTTTACTTAAAAAACAATCTTCAAAATTAATATCAATGTCATTTAAATCATGGTAAATAATAATTCCATTTTTAGATTTAGTACGTTTAGGAAATTCCAAAAATTTAGAAACAAATTCATCTAAATTTAATTTTTCTTGATTAAAAATAAAAAATTTATTATCTCCAAAAATTTCTGTATCTAATTCTTGTAATAATTTATCTAAATATTCAGAATTAAGTCTAGATAAATCACATTTTTTTATTCCATCATTAGCAGATTTTCTACATTGCAAGCCTTTTTTACTAGTTAAAACTTTATAAAATTTACTATTTCTACACATATTTCCGTTAATATCAAAATAATAATTACAATCTCCATCGTCTTCGTCTAAATTACCATCTGTATATTTTTTATCACAATTTAAAACTAATTTACTACAATATTTTGAATCTATAATTTTTCCTCCTATTTTTTTTTTTCTACTTTTTTTCTTACTTTTTTTTTTTCTTGTATATTTCATATATATATATGCATATATATTTCTTGTTTTTTTATTAATAATAATTATTTAAATATTTAAATAATTAATTTCTCTCAATTTAATATTTTTAAATTAATCTATATATATAAAAAAATTTTAAATATAAATTATAATTGTATCAATTATTAGTCGTAGAGAAGTATAAATTTTGATTAAATGGTTAAACTAGTTTATAAATTATTATTCTTTATTATAATAATAATTTAAATTTAATTTAAATATTTATAAAATGGATAAAAAATATACATTTGTAGAGATTATTGGTAAAGGAAAATTTGGATATTTATATAAGGCGAAAAATAACTTTACAAATGAAATGGTAGCAATAAAAAAATCTTTTAGTGAAGATGGAACAATATTAAATGAAGCTAAAATATATAATTATTTAAATAATACTCAATATTTTCCCAAATTTAAAGGATTTGTAAACGATAATATAAATACTTGTTTAATAATCGAATTAATGGAAGATAATATAAAAAATTTAAAAAATAATTTATTAAATGAACAAATTAATAATATTATAAATCAAATAATAGAAGGAATAAAGTTTATGCATAAAAAAGGTATAGTTCATAGAGATATAAAACCTGATAATATACTAATATCACAAAAAATTGTAAAAATATGTGATTTTGGATGTTCTAAACAGATAATTATTAATAAAAAACATATAGAATTCAAGAATATCAATGAAACTATTGGTACTCCAAATTTTTTTAGTATAAATGTACATAATTTAATTGAACCAACAAGGAGAGATGATATAGAATCAATATTTTATATATATATATTTATGAATAAACATTTACCTTGGAAAAAAGTAGAAATTCAAGACAATAATATTATAAAAAAACTTAAAGAGAATTTGATACATTCAGATTTTTTAAATAATAATGAAAAAAAATTATTTAATATAATAAGGAGATTAACGTTTTTGGAAGAACCAAATTATGATTTAATTAAAAATTTATTAATTATCTAATTCTAATAATAGGATTATACAAATTTTCTCTAAAATAAATAAATTTTTTTTCCCATAATTTTTTAAATGTACGCAATAAATTTACAAAATTGTTATATAAATTATAATTTTCTATATAAATTGTATTAATTATATTTGATAGTCCAATTCCATTCCATGTTGTTGTACCCCAAATATTACAACAAGCTAATATATAAAGTTTAATTAAATTATCATCGTTTATATATTCAAAATTTATAATATTCCAATTATTAATAAATAAATTATAAATATTTAATAAATATATAATAAATTGTTCTTCTTTTATATTATCATCTATTAATATTAAATTAAAGTTTTGTCCAATTTGGTTTAAAATATTATCAATATAATTTATTTTTTTTTGAATAATAGATTGACATATTTTTTTATATTTAATATAATAAATATCAATACGAACATAAAATAAAATTAATTTCTTAATATCTTCTGGTAGATTATAATATATATTTTTAATTTTTTTTCTAGCAATCATCGATCTATATACTTTTTGTATTAATACAATAAATTTTCCGAAAGATTTTTTTGCATGAATCCAACAATATTTTTTATTATTTAAAATTATATAAACTGATCCTTTACAAATTCTTGTTTTTTTTGTTCCATTATTTATAACTTTACAACAACACTTTTGACTTAGTGATTCCATAATTTATAGTTATTTCTATTTTTTATAATTTTTAAACTTTTTCAATTTTTTTTTAAAAACTTTAAAATTATTTTATAAGAATTATTTAAAGAATATACATTATAGTATATTATAATGTCAAAAGACGCAGTGGAAGATTCGTCCGCCCAAGAAAAACTAACAGGATGTGTTAAATGGTTTAATAATAAACAAGGTTATGGTTTTTTAAGTGTAACCTCTGGTGAAAAAACAGGAACAGATTTATTTGTTCATCATTCAGCCATTCAAGTAGATAAAGAACAATATAAATATCTAGTTCAAGGAGAATATGTTGAATTTACTCTATCCAAAGCTGATCAAGCAAGTCATGAATGGCAGGCGGGCAATGTTCGCGGTTTAAATAATGGTAAACTAATGTGTGAAACTCGTTATGAAACACGACAAACACGAGGTGATCCTCCAAATAGAAGTGATAGTAGCAGAGGTAGTCATCCTGTACGCTTAAGAGGTCAAGGCCCAAGAGAGGGACTACGTGAAGGAGAAGAATGGCTACTAGTTAAACGTCGTGTATCTAGACCATTAGAACGAAATGATCGATCTAGTCAGCGAAGTTCACAAAGAACTTAAATTAAATTAATTTAAAGAATTTATAAAGATTATTATATATGAATAATAATATATATAATAAATTAATCAATTTAAGAAATAATAAAGATACTATAAATAATAGTGATAATTTTATAATAAATTATGAAGATAATGTAATTTTAAATAAAGATTTAAAAAACTTTTTAAATGTAACAAAAGATAAAGAGTTAGTTAAGAATATATATGAATATATTTATAATTATATAATTAAAGAAAAATTAGTATTTGGAAAAAAAATTATTGTTAATAATAAATTACAAGATTTATTTAAAATAGAAAAAAACTTCAATTTAAATATAATTAATTTGGGATTACAAATTAATAAAATTTTATTTACTACATTTTAATATTAAATATTATCTAATAAAATTATTATAATAATTTCAATTACTAAATAGATAAATACAATATATGTAATAATATTTTTATTATGAGGATTTCTAATTATATTATTTATTTCATAGGGTTCATTAATTTGAATATAGTGAATAGTAGAATTAGAATTATCAATTATTGAATTTATATTTAAATTATTATATAAATCATTAATTATTTCTGAATTTTTTCTACATAATAAACAAATTTTTTTATTTTTATTATCAATAGACATAATCCATTGTTTTATACAATCTATATGTACATCTTTTTTACAACAATCTAATTTAATAATCACATTATTTGATATATCACATTCTTCTAAACAAATTGGACATTCATCTAACATATTATAAAATACTAGCTTATTTTTATAATATTTTTATTATTATTATTATTATTATATAATAATAAAATTTTAATTCAATTTGTTGGTTTATTTTTTTTAAAAATTATATTTTATAAATATACATATATTCAAATATAATTAAAGGATATTAAAATAGATTTTTAGTAAATAAAATGATATTTAAATACTTTTAAATACTTTATAATTATTTATAATTCTTATATTTTCTTTTCTTTTCTGTCTTTTTTTTCCTTAATTTAATTTTTGATATTTTAGATTTACCCCCACTTTTTTTTTTAGGATTGGTAACAGTCCAAGTTCTATTTATACCTTTAATAATAATAGGGGAGGAATGATTATTGCTAAATTTTTTCCAATTAAAATTATGAGCGGTTTTATAAATTAAATGAGGATTAGGGCGTAAACCGTCGGGAGAAAGATAAC
>Ga0180433_10005345_pt1 | contig 17441 bp, 19 predicted proteins | sample SS_ome_8_FD_132980 | JGI IMG/M metagenome (GOLD analysis project Ga0180433, IMG submission 132980) | Hypersaline lake sediment archaeal communities from the Salton Sea, California, USA - SS_1_D_1 metaG | ecosystem: Environmental > Aquatic > Non-marine Saline and Alkaline > Hypersaline >... | reverse complement strand
GAAATCCCCGGCCCGGAAGCGGCCGCCGCAGAAGAAGACCTGCGGAGACTACGGGGGGAAGCGGGCTGACGGTACACCCTGCACCCGTCCGGCCGGCTGGGGAACGGGGAAAAATACCGGCCGTTGCAAGGACCATTCCGACGCTGCTCATGCAAAGATGCAATCTAGGAAGAATCAGTTTCTGGAATTGCTTGAGAGTGGGGCGTATGCAACGAATACCGCAGCAAAGAAGGTCGGCGTAAACCATTCCACGATATGGCGTTGGAGACAATCAGCCCCAGAATTCGACGAGGAGTATAAGGCTGCTCTGGCAATGCGTGACGATATCCGGGGCGAGATAATTGAGGACTCGTTTTTCAAGCGCTGCGTAGAGGGAAAGGGCTCCGAGACGGGGACGATGTTCTGGCTCAAGAATAGGCTCCCGGAGAGATGGAAGGACCGGAAGGAAGTCACCGGAGCAGACGGAGAACCGATCCAGCATCAGTTCGTCTTTGTTGACCCTGGCCAGATCGAGGATCCACACGACTGGGCACAGAAACACGGTTCTGGTGCCGGCGGAGAGGCCGAAGATGCGTAATGCCGGAGATCGGGTGGGCACCACAGAGTGGACCGCAGACAGCCCTCGTCCAATGCCCGATAGAGGACATCTTCTACGGTGGTGCTCGAGGTGGCGGGAAGACCGACGGCATGCTTGGGGACTGGTTGCTCTACCAGCACCGATATGGCGGCCATGCCCGAGGGATCATCTTCCGACGCACTTATCCCGAGCTCGAGGAGATCGAGGCCCGAGCGCATTTCCTGTACACAATGGCTGGCGCGGACTGGAAGGCGCAGAAGAGAACCTTCATATTCCCCAACGGTGCCACTCTCCGATTACGTCACCTCGACAAGGACAAGCACGCCGCGAAATACCAGGGGCATTCGTACTCCTGGATGGGGACCGACGAGCTGACACACTTCCCGAGCCCGGACCCGATCGACCTGCTCTGGGCCACTCTCAGGAGCCCGCACGGGTTGCCGATCCGTCGGGTCCTGACTGGCAACCCAGGTGGACCGGGTCACAACTGGGTGAAAGCCCGCTATATCGATCCGGCGCCACCATACGCGCCATTCGTGACCGAGCAGGAACTGCCGGATGGTATGGTGGCTGCGATTTCCCGGGTTTTCATCCCCGCCACGCTGGACGACAATCCCGCCCTGACGAAGAACGATCCCGGATACTGGCAGCGAGTGGTGATGGCCGCGGCCGGCAAGGAGTGGCTGCTCAAGGCCTGGCGGTATGGTCTCTGGGATATCGTTGCCGGCGGCTTCTTCGACGATCTCTGGAACCGCAGCGTCCATATCCTTCGACCGTTCCCGATCCCGTTCACCTGGAGAATCGACCGCTCATTCGACTGGGGCAGCTCGAAGCCTTTCAGCGTCGGCTGGTGGGCGGAGAGCGACGGGTGCGAGGTGGGAATTCCGAATCCGAGGAAAGGCGAGCCCGGCCAGCCCGACTACTTCACACGCACGTTCCCTCGGGGGACGCTGTTCCGCATTCACGAGTGGTACGGCTGGGATGGCGAGACTCCGAACAAGGGGACCTATCTCCAGGATACGGAAATAGCCAAGGGCATCGTCTGGAGAGAGAAGACATGGAAAATCCGCGGCCACGTTCGCCCGGGCCCGGCAGACTCGGCCATATTCGACGCCGACCCGGGTCGGCAAAGCATCGCAGATGTCATGAAGAAACACGGGGCGAAGTTCTATCCCGCGGACAAGAAGCCCGGGAGCAGGAAGCAGGGATGGGAGGCAATGCGTCGGCGTCTGCTCGCAGCGCTGGAGGATCCCATGGAATCCCCGGGCCTGTTCGTGTTCGACAACTGCCGGCAGTTCATCCGGACCGTACCTGTGCTGCAGCGTGATGAGAAGGATCCGGATGATGTCGACACCGAGAGCGAAGACCACATCGCAGATGAGGCACGGTACCGAATCATGGCGCCCAAGCGGGGTGTCAGTCGAGAGAGGATGAAGGTCTGATGGCCGAAACAGATGTCAACAGTCCGGCGTTTCCGGGGATCTCCTACCTGGAGCAGGAGGAGGCGCTGACGATCTGCCGTGATGTGTTCGGCGGCACTCTCCGCATGCGGGAGCAGGGACAGAAGTATCTGCCGATGTTCCATCGCGAGGAAGTGGAGGACTACAAGGACAGGCTTGCCACGGCCGTTCTCTACAACGCCTTCAGACGGACGGTGACCGGGCTGGTGGGGATGGTGTTCCGCAAGGAACTCATCATCGGTGATGACACGCCGGACGACACGAAGGAGCAGCTCAAGGACGTCGACCAGGAAGGACGCGGCATCAATACCTTCGCACGTGATGTCTTCGAGAATGCCTGGGTGGATGGCCACAGCTTCGTCTTCGTCGACTACCCACTCACCGGCGATGAATACGCAACCCTGGCCGATGAACGGGCGGCTGGCCTTCGTCCGTACTGGACGAACATCCTGAAGCAGGACCTGCTCAACTGGCGCACGAGCCGGCGTAATGGAGTTCTGGTCCTGGAGCAGATCTCCTTCCGTGAACCTGCGGTCGAAGAGGACGGTGCATTCGGGGAGGCGGAGGTTGAGCGAATGCGGGTTTTCCGGCTCGAGGACGTGCCGGTGAGCAATGATTCCGAGAAGACCCAGACACGGGTGAAGTGGGAGATCTGGAGGAAGCAGAAGGGGGGGGACGGCAAGAGCGATAAATGGGTGGTTGAGGACGAGGGCCACATGTCGCCCAACATGGACGAGATCCCGCTGGTCCCCGTGTACGTGAACTACGTCGACGCCCTCGAGAGTGAGCCCCCGCTCATCGATCTGGCTCTGGAGAACATCAAGCACTACCAGACCCGCAGTGACCACGACAACGTCTTGCACGTTGCTTCGGTCCCGATCCCGGTTCTAAGGGGCGTCGAGAGAGACGAGAGCGGCAAGATTGCGGTCGGGCCCCACCATGCAATCGTTCTGGAAGATGAAAACGGCGACGCATCTTACCTGGAGCCCGAGGGAGTCGCACTGGAAGCCGGCCGGCAGCACTTGCAGGACATTGAGAAGCGTATGGCCGCACTCGGGCTGCAGCAGCTCGAGCAGCAGACACGAGCGGCAGAGACCGCAGAGGGAAAGCGTATCGACCAGAGCGTGACCCGGTCCACGCTGGCAACGGCCGCCTGGGGGTTGGAGGCGGCTCTGAATAAGGCACTCGAGCTCAACGCCAAATGGCTCGGTGCTGAGAACGCCGGGTCCCTTTCGGTCAACCGGGACTTCGAGACGCTGATGCTCGACTCGCAGATGATCTCTGTTCTCTCCGGCCTGGTGGCGGACAGCCAGCTGAGTCTCGACACCCTATGGCTGATCCTCGAGGAGGGCGAAGTGCTTCCCAGCAGCTTCGACGCCGAGATCGAGAAAGAGCGCATCGAGACGGGTGATCTGGCCGTACTGGCTCGTCTACTGCCGCAGATGTCCAGCAGAGGGGAAGAGCAGGAATGAAGGTCGAGTTCAGGAATCATGTGCCGAAGGAATTTCAGTTGGCCATAGAACCCATCATCGAGCGGTGGAAATGGCTGTTGCCGCCATGGCTTCATTTGCTGGTTGTTACAGCATCCAGTGATCAGGAGCCGAGCCTCTCAATAACGGTCGATTACGAATATCGATGGGCATACCTGTACATCCATCCCGGGTGGATTGGTGGCAGTGATGAAATGCGCGAGCGGAATCTGGTCCACGAGCTCATGCACATCCATCTCGCCCGGATCCACAACATGATTGATGACCTCGCTAATCGAACAATGGAAGAAGGGAGCGCCTTCCGCCAGTGGGCTGAGAACGAGTGGGACAAGTGTTTTGAGGCCACGGTCACCGATCTCCAGCACGTGATCATGGAGCGATAATGCCTCAGAGCCCAATCGGCAGCGCGGTACGCAACCTCTTCTTCCTCCAACACGCGGGAAATGCGATCGCTGCAGAGGCCGAGGACCTACTCTCTGATCTCTTTGATGATATCGCGGCGCAGATCGCTCGGCTGGATCCGGCCTCGATCGAGAGCCGCACCGTCCGGGTGTTGCGTATCAATGCCCTCATGGCCGAAATCGAAACTATCACCAGCAGCTCGTTCCGCCAGATGAAGGGGCTCGTGACGGATCGCCTGGTAGACGTTGGGGTTCAGCAGGGGAACTGGGCCAGCGAGCAGCTGGATCTCTGGTTTGGAGCCGCGCTGACGAATTTGGCGGCACGTGTGTACTACGAGCCGGTGGTCATCGGGCCCGATCTCATTCGCTCAATCCTTGAGAACGACCCGATTCAGGGTCTGAAGCTGGGTGAATGGTTTGACGGTCAGCAGGAGGGGACCGTACGGAAGGTCCGCCGGCAGATACAGCTCGGGATGGCGCAGAACGAGACCATTGACGAGATGATCCGAAGGGTTCGGGGGCGATTCGCTGGCAAACGGGGCGTCTACACCGGCGGTGTCATGGAGACCACAACTCGGGAGGCCGAGGCGATCGTTCGGACCTCGGTGAACTTCATCGCCAACGAGGCTCACTTCGAGACCTACAAGGCCAATGAGGATATCACCGAGGAATATGAGTACATCGCCACGTTGGACTCCCGGACGACGATCATCTGTGCCAACCTGGACGGTCAGGTATTCCGGTATGACGATCCTTCTGCACCCCGGCCGCCGCAGCACATCAACTGCCGCAGCACGATCGCGCCAATCATTAAATGGGCGGATCTCGGCGTCGAACCGCCGGCTGAGGGTACTCGATCGAGTGTAGACGGGCAGGTCCGATCAAGCATCAATTATGAGCAATGGCTCAAAGACCAGGCCGCCTCTGTTCAGGAAAAAGTGCTCGGAAAAACCCGCGCCCGGCTGTTCCGGGATGGGAAGGTTGACCTGCGCGACATGGTTCGGAATGACAACACGATCATCCTCCTGGACGATCTACTGAAGAAGGCTTCCTGATCAATGTCTGTGTTCCCAAAGTTCGGACACATTACTGATATCCCTTCCATCATTCCGCATGTACGCCATACCGTATTCACGTACGCACGACCACTCATCTCTCCAGAAGGGGAATGATCCGTGGGACTCAAAGCCGTCGTCAGCAGCCTCGATGGACTCTCAGAAGAGATCCAGAAGTTCTACACCAAGGGGTCGGATGGGAAGTATCACCTCGACCTCGAGGGTGTGGAGGGCCACCCATCCGTTCTCGGCCTTCAGAAGAACAAGGAAGAGATCCTTGAGGAGAAGAAGAAGCTCCAGGACAAGCTGGACGCTCTCAAGGATGTCGATCCCGAGGAGTACCGTCGCCTGAAGAAGGAGATGGAGGAAGCCGAGCGAAAGAAGATCGAGTCGGGGGGCGATGTCGAGGCGCTCAAGAAGGCTCACGAGGAGGAACTCGGAAAGGTCCAGACCGAGGCCGAGAAGGAGAAGAAGAAGGCCGAGGAAGAGACTGAGGCGGAGCGTAAGGCCGCCCGGCGCTACTACAAGCAGGGTGAGATCACCCGGGCGATCAACGCTTCGGAAGGTTCCGTGGAGCTCCTGAGCCCCGTCGTCGATCGGTTCTGCACTGTCGAGCTCGACGACAACGGTGAATACCAGCTCATTGTGACGGACGAGAAAGGTACCAAGCGGATCAAGAACTCGAGTGGTGATGCCTTTACGATCGAGGACCTGATGGAGGAGCTGCGCGAGAACGAGAAGTACCAGCGTGCGTTCGAACCGTCAGGTACGACCGGTTCCGGATCCCGGGGAAGCGATAAGGGCGGAAAGCCCACCCCGACCGGAGCCAGGAAGAAGTTCACGCGAGAACAGCTCGCGTCGGGTGAAGCCGACATCGACGCCATCTCCAAGGGGGAAGCCGTCGTAGTCGACTAACCCACCATCCCGCCGAGCCGGAGGCAAGGCGGACCGTGCCGGAGGCACACAAAGCACAGTCCAAACCTTGCCTTCCAGCTCCTCGCAGCTGGTAGGCAGAACTGCGAGGAGCAAACATGGCAAACGTCAATACTCTCACGGCGGCCATCCCCACGATCATCGCGCGGTGTCTGCGTGCTCTGCGTGGATTCACGGTGATGCCGCAGCTGGTCAACCTGGACTACGGCACCGATGCGAAGAAGCAGGGTGCGACCATCGATGTGCCGATCTCGTCCGAGATTACGGCGGTACAGGTATCGCCCAGCAACACTCCCCCGGATGACTCCGGCATCACACCCACGACCGTCAGCATCTCGCTCGATCAGTGGTGGGAGGCCCCGTTCTTCATGTCCGACAAGGACCTGAAGGAAGTCTACGACAAGGCGGACTTTCTGCCCGCCCAGGCGATCGAGGCCGTCAAGTCGCTCGCCAACAAGATCAACGCCACCATCTTCGCCCAGTACACCGGGATCTACGGATTCGCGGGCACCCCCGCGACCACGCCGTTCGCATCCGACACCTCGCCGGCCACCGCGGTCCGCAAGGTGCTGAACAACCAGCTGGCACCTCTCGAGGACCGTCGGCTGGTGCTGGATCCGGACGCGGCCGCGAACGCCCTCGATCTGCGTGCCTTCCAGGACAGGTCCTGGAGCGGCAGTGACGAGGCGATCCGTCGGGGCGTGATCGGGGAGAAGCTGGGCTTCGGATTCTTCGAAGACCAGGTGGTGCCGACCCACACGCTGGGCATGGCCGGGACGCCCCTGGTGGACGGCGCGAGCCAGACTGGCACCACGCTGCATGTGGACGGTCTGACTACCAAGCCGAGCGTGGGCGATGTATTCACGATCGCGGGCGATGACCAGACCTACGTGGTCACCGCAGCCACGGATCTGGCTGGGACCGATTCCGATCTGACGATCGCGCCGGCGATCACCTCCGCACCGGCGGACGATGCGGCCCTGACCTTCAAGGCGACCCACGTCGTCAACCTGGGCTTCCATCGGGATGCCTTCGCGCTGGCGATGCGTCCACTGGATGACACCGGGCCCGAGGGTTTCACGGGCGGGAACATCATCCAGCCCGCGGTCGACCCGCTCACCGGTCTGACGCTGCGACTGGAGATCTCGCGCCAGCACAAGCGGACCCGCTGGAGCCTGGATGCTCTGTGGGGCGTGAAGCTGGTGCGTCCGGCGCTCGCCTGTCGTCTCTCCGGGTAGGGGTGGACCCGACCAGGAACTGAACTGAGGTCACGGGGCGATCTCCGGATCGCCCCAGCACCCCTATCAAGTGAGGTAGATCATGTCCGGAACACCGGATCCAAGCGGACACGGCGGAGCCCAGGCCATCAAGTCGGACAAGGTGGAGACCACTCCAACCGATACCGATCTCCTGGCACTGTACAACGCCCTGAACACCAACGAGATGCGGGCTCTCAGCCTGGCCAATCTTTTCCTGAATGCGCCCCCGATCGCGGCAGACTCGTTCAAGCTCTCGCCGACCGAGTACACGGCCAGCGGTGCGATCGACGTTACCACGCCGGTCAGCTACGTCGAGCTGAACAAGTCCGACGGCGCTCTGGCCATGACGATCGCCGCCCCGGTCGCCGGCCAGTTGCTCATCATCACACAGACCGACTCCGGCACGCAGGGACACACGGTCACGCTGTCGGCGGGTGACTTCGACGGTACGAACGAGATCGCGACGTTCGATGCTCAGGAAGAGACGCTGATTCTCTTCGGCCTGAGTGCGACCCGGTACGCGATTATCGCGAACGTCGGCTCGGTGGCCTTGAGTACCGCAGGCTGATCATAACAGGTGAGGGGGTTGATATCGGGCCCCCTTACGCCATACGAGGGAGGATATCCCGATGGGAAGCATCCCAACCGTCAAGGTCGTCCATGGCGATGGCTACATGGTGATCAACAAGCCCGACTTCGACCCGGAGATCCATGAGCTCTACGACGAGGTAGCCGCCAAGGCCAAGGAGAAGAAGGGTTCGAAGGAGAAGGAGCCTCCTGCAGAGCCCAAGGAGGCACCGCCTGGCGACGATGGAGACGATTCCAAGGATGGGGATGATGGCGATTCCGGAGAGCCGAAGGACGACGAGCCAGGCGATCTGGTTCTGGAGACCGAGCACGCCGGCCACGGCTGGTACATCGCCAAGGTGAACGACACGCCCCTGATGAAGGACGACGGGAAGAGCCCGATCAAGTTCAAGGGCGAGGCTGCCGCGAAGGCCGCTCTGGAGGAATACGCGGCGTCGCAGAAGGAGTAGCTCATGTCCCGGAGCCCAGAGGTACGCCCTGGACAGACCGTCCTGCTGGCCGGCAGAGAGGGTGCGGAGGACGTTTTCCGCGGCTTCGATGCTAATCATCACGTCGTTCTGTTGGCCAGCGAGGCCGATACGGTCGCTACCCGCACGAGCGAGGATCAACGCAATCCGAACGGTCGTGCTCTTCAGATCGTGGTGATTACCGCCAACCTGGAAGGCACGGACGCTGACTACACGCCCAAGCTGCAGCGGAAGAACGCCGACGGCTCGCACACCGACATCTGGGAAGCGGCGGCTGCGATCGAGGCCGCCGGCACCTTCGTCTACGAGATCGGTGAGTTCACCGGCACGAAAGTTTCCCAGGTGACCGAGCGGGCGTGCGTGCTGATCCCTTCGGAATGGCGATTGGTGCTGACCGTCGCCACAGCAGACGGTTCCAACAGGATGGACACCTACGTCGAAGCCGACGTGGTGATCTAGAGCCGTGGCAGCCTCGATCGACAGGACGGTCGGTGGGGCCAGCGCCAACAGCTATGTGACGCTGGCGGAGGCCAACGCCTACTTCGACGAGCATTTGAACGTCTCGGAATGGACGGATGCCACGGATGATCTCAAGAACCGGGCGCTGATTCAGGCCACTCGCCGTCTCGATCAACTCAGCTTCAACGGCGGCAAAGCGACCGAGGCTCAAGCCCTGAAGTGGCCCCGCATTGGCGTGGTCGACGATGAGGGGTACGGGATCGACTCCGACGAGATCCCCCAGCAGATGAAGGACGCTCAATGCGAACTCGCACTCGCCATGCTGGCATCGGATCTGCTCGTCGATACGGGACTGGAAGGATTTGAGATGGTCGAGGTCGGACCGGTCAAGGCCGTACCGAAGCATCAGCAGAAGGCGGGGGAACTGCCTGAAAACGTGCGCCGCGAAATATCGCCGTTCCTATACCAGTCCCGTGCCAACGTCAGACTCGAGAGGGCGTAGACCGTGGGTGCTCTCGACGGACTGGCGAAAACGGCAAACACGCTCATTGAAAAGTTCGGCCGTACGATCACGCTTCGCTTCGTGACCGACAGCGATGACTACGATCCGTCCGCACTCGCGGGAACGGATTCCACGTCTGACCAGACGGTCCGGGCGTTGGCGGATTCGTACAAGGCTCGCTTCCGGATGGCCGATAGCCCCGAGGGGTGGCAGGAAGGCGATGTTCTGGAGCTCATCGCCGCCGAGGGCCTGACACGGGCACCGACAACAGATGACCTGCTGGTGATCGATTCAGCGGAGTACGAGATCCTGCACGTTCATCCGATCTACGCCGGCGACGCGGTGACTTTGTACCAGATCCACGGAAGGCGTTGATGTGCCGCTCAAGGGCCGGAATAGGGTCGAACGTGAGCTGAGAGACCGGGCGGAGCAGCTGGCACGAGCTCTCATTCTGGAGGCGGCTAAGCGAATCATCCTCCGAACGCCGGTCGATACCGGCCGGGCTCGGGCGAACTGGCAGGTTGTGATCGGAAGCCCGTCGCCGGTTCTCACGGCGGGAACGGATCGATCGGGCCGGGAGGGCATTGCGAAGGCCCAGCAGGTCGCAGCGGAGGTAACACTCGATGATGAGATCTACATCGTGAACGGACTGGCCTATATCCCGGCGCTCGAGGATGGGCATTCCGACCAGGCGCCGGACGGAATGATCGCGGTCACGGTCGCGGAGCTGCAGCCGCTCGTGGACCACCTGGTGAGGATGATGAATGGCTAGCGCATTGAAAACGGCGGAAGGCGCCATCATGGCCCGCATTAATACCGAGTGGGCCAGCGCTACCGAGATTGCCTGGCCGGGGAGGCGGTTCACCAAGCCGGATGCATCGTGGATCCGGCCAGCCGTGATCTGGGGCGATGGTTTCATGCAGACGGCCGGGCCGACGAACAGGAACCAGATCCCCGGGGTGTTGAAGATCCAGGTTTTCGGCAAACCGGGGAACGGAGAGGGAGAGATCAAGGGATATGCCGACAGTATCCGGGACATCTTCAACCGCGTGGAATTCTCGGGACTTCGGTTCGACGCACCGAGCGGGCCCAAGCCCGCGGTGGAGCGCAATGACTGGCTCCAGACCGTGGTGGACTGCCCGTTCATCTTCGAGGAAGTAGTCAGCTAAGGGGGCTGAAAAATGGCCACATTGAGAGGCTCCGACGGTACGCTGCAGTACGACAGCAATGCGGTCGGGGAATTCCAGGACTGGGAACTCGATATCAGCCGTGAGGAGATCGAGACCACAGCGTCGGGTGTCACCTCCGGCAAGACGTTCACGCTGGATATCCCCGGGACGACCGGGCGGATCCGGGCCAACTGTGACTACGGAGACACGGCACAGGCTGCGCTGCTCGATCAGGTCGTGGATGGTGCGGTACCGACCCCGGCGACGGCACAGTTCCGCTGCTCGGCCACCAAGTACTTCTCGGGCAGTATTCTGGTGACCAACGCCCGGATCGTGAGTCAGAGGGGTCCGAACAACATCACGGTGGAGTTCAGCGTCCGCGTCACCGGCGCTGTCACCGTCACCTGGTCGTAAGCCGTCATGTCTACCTACCGAGGCGTAGACGGCTTCGCCGCTCTCGGTGGAGCCGTGGACGGCACTCCGCTGACCAAGGGGTCTGTTTCCCAGGGGGCGAGTAGCGCAACCCTCGACGGGGGAGGTAGTGCCCTTAACGGTGTTCTCCGGGCAGGGGATACGTTCACCGTCGCTGGCGATGAGCAGGAGTACACCCTCACGGCCGATGTGGTGATCGGAGCCGTTACCCCCAATGAGGTGGGGATCAATTTCTCGCCCACGGTCCAGCCGGGCGGGGGATGGGATGACAACGCCGCCGTATCGTTCGTCTCCAACTCGATCGCTGAAGTCATCGGGTGGGAAGCGGACGTTTCACGGGAGGACCTGGAGACCACCGCCTACAGCGAGACCAGTCCCCCGCAGGCGAAGACCTTCACTCTCGACATCCCGGAGTGGCGCGGCACGATCCGTGTGCAGCTCGACTACGACGATCCGGAGCAGAAGGAGGTGATCGACCTGCTGGTGGCCGGCAGTGTCCCCACGGCTCTTTCCTGTCTGCTCGCTACGGATGGTGGCCGGCAATTCTGGGGCGATATCCACCCCAGTAGCGGCCGGATTGCTTCCCGGCGCGGTGCGATCGTGGAAGCGGACCTGAAATTCGCAGGTACGGGAGCACTCACCCCCAACTGGAAATAACCATGACCGAGAAACAGGAGAAGAAGACCGAGCGCCCCATCGACAGTGTCGTCCGATCGTTCGACAACCGGCGTCGGCCGATCGAGATCCCGAAGTGGGGAATGACTCTCTGGTTCGGCCCCCTGGTCCAAGCCGACCTGGATGCGGTGGAAGAACGGGAGCCGAAGAACAGGTACGAGCGGCAGGTCATGCTGCTGATCATGAAGGCTGAGCTCGAGGACGGTTCCCAGGCCTTCGTGTGGGGTGACAAGCACACGCTCATGACCAAGGCCGATGTGGTCATCCTGAACACGCTGTTCGCCCACATGTACGGCGCAGCCATCGACCTGGAGGAGCTTCGAGAAAAGGCGGGAAAAGAGTCAGAGAAGACGGCTGGCTGAAGTTCCGCCTCTCACTGGCTGACCGTCTTCACAAGACACTGGGGGAAATAGACCGCCTCACAATGGAGGAGCTCTTCTACTGGGAGGCCTGGCATGAGGAACGGAGGGATTAGTTGTGGCCGACATGCAGGTCTCAGGACTGGCTCTTGATTTAAAGGCCCTGAAAGCAGGTGTAGACGACTCAACTCGAATACTCCAGCGTCTCGACGACCGCGTTGACAGCCTGGAGAAGGAATTCGATCAGACCACACGTACCGCCTCTCGCTTGGGCAGTCAGATCCTCAAACTGGCCGGCGCGTTTTTCGGTCTCTATCAGATCAAGCGAGCCGGCAAATACGTTTTCGAGACCAACGTCGAGTTTCAGAAACTGGAGGCTACGCTCAAGACGGTTGAGGGCAGTGCCTTCGGTGCCGAGCGTGCCTTCGATCTTATCACCAAGTTTGCAGTAGAGACTCCCTTCGAAGTTCAGAACCTTACGCAGAGCTTCACGCAGCTGCGGATCCGGGGCGTGAACGCCACCGAGAACCGCCTGCGTGGGCTCGGCAACACCTCGGCGGCGTTTACAGAGGATATCACCCGCCTGACGGATGCGATCGTGTCGGCCGCGAACGGTATGAGCCGGCCCATTCGCCAGTTTGGATTCGATATCGAGCGAAGCGGAGACCAGGTCAAGATCTCCTTCGGTGGTATCGAGCGCACGATCGCGGGTACGGCGGAAGAGATCTCGAAGTTCGTGGCAGAGATCGGGAACACCCGGTTTGCCGACGCGATGCGCGAGCGAATGCTCACCCTCGATGGCGCGATCTCGAACCTCAAGGACTCCACCGACCTCCTGACGCGCAAGCTCGGCCGGCAGGGCCTGAACGCCGAGCTTACAGATCTGGTGCGTACTCTCGACCAGGCCATTCAGGACGGGGATGCATTCGCAGAGATCCTCGGCCGCAACCTTGCGGGTGGGGCTCGTATCGCCAACGAAGCGCTGGAAGCATTCATCGACCATATGGATGCGATCGTGATCGCATTCCAGGCAATTGCAGGAGCTGCTCTGGCCCGAGGGCTTGTCGCCCTCACTGCCAAGATCGCCACGCTCACTACCACGACTGCCGGCCTCTCCACCGCTCTCAGCGCCCTGGGTGGCCCTGTGGGGGCGATTCTCACCCTGGCAGGCGCAATCGGTGGACCGCTTCTGCTCTCCATGATCTCGGCCAAATCCGAGGCCCAGGAACTGGCCGGGCAGATGGCCACCATCAGGAATGCAGCCCTGGAGATTGCTCCGGAAGATCTTCCGATAGCGATCGAGCGGGCCCGCCGTGCCAAAGCCTTCGCTCGGGAGAAGGGGGGCCTGACGGAACCTCTGGTCCGGATGATCGAGGCGGGAACCATGCCCGAGCATATGCGGGCAAACCTCTCCGGATATGCAGAGATCTACGAGAATTTCCACCAGAAACTACAGGTATTACTCGAGCTGCAGCGGGAGTATGAGCGGATATCGTCCGAGGCCCGGGCCGAAGCCGCGAGTGATGCTTATGATCGGTTTCTGAGCCGGATGGATGACGAACTGACCAAGCTCCGACAGGGCGAAAGGGCCATGCTGGAGCAGCAGCTTGTCCGAGAGGGGCTCACCGAGGCCCAGCGGCGGGATATTCTGGCCAAATATGATGCGATCGAGGCTCTCGAGCGGGAGCAGAAAGCTGCCGAAGATGCAACGACGGCGGAACAGGATCGGCTGGACGCCATCGAATCGCTCATCAGTGGCCTGGAGGATCAGCACCGTCAGCTGACAATGTCCTCTGAGGCCTATATCCGCTACCAACTCTCTGCCCGGGGTGCGACCCGAGCCGAGATTGCCCACGCCATGGAACTGGCCCATTCGATCGAGGCATATCAGAAACATCAGGACGAGCTTGCTCGCGCGGAACAGGAGCGTATCGCCGCCTTGGAGGCGGAATTCAACCAAATCAAGAATGCCGCTGATCGTATGGCCGATGCGATCTCTCAGGCCTTCATGGTTACACTCTCGGATATTCGCAATGTCGAGGACGCTTTTGCCAATCTAATCGATACCATCCTGGCTGAGACCATGCGGCTGGTGGCTCGAAAGACGATCACCGAGCCGATCGCTAATTTCCTCGTGGGGATCCTGACGGGTCTGACGGGTGGCGGTGGCGGTGGTGGTGGTGGTGGAATCGAGTGGCAGCCGGCGGGGCCGACCTATGCGGCAGCCGGGGCCACTGCTTCAGCAGGACAGCCCTTCATTGTGGGGGAGAGGGGACCAGAACTCTTTGTGCCGCGAGTTGCTGGCGAGATTATCCCCAATGGGAATATCCCGGCCCGGGCAGAGGGTGTCGTGGTCCACCAGCAGTTCCCGATCGTAATCCATGCCATCGATTCCCGTGATGTGATCCAGTTCTTCGAGGAGAACAAGGGCCTGATATCGGCGAAGGCGCTGGAAGGGATCCTGGACAGTGAGGCGGCCATGCAGGCGCTGAGGAGGCGATAGGGATGCCGACGTGGCCCAGGACGATATGCCCTACTCAGGTGAGTTTCCCGCGGTTCCCCGGCGGTCTGGATAGCTGGGGGGAGTCCGGTAAGGGACAGGTTCGCTCCATCATGGCCGTTGGCCGGGTGTGGGAGGAGGTATACTCGCCGATCCGGATGGATCAGGAAGACACCAAGGAATTCATAGCTCTCATCAACCAGTACTGGCGGAACCGTACTGTGGTGGAGGTCGATCATCGGTATTTCCAGACGCAGATGGGCGCCGGTGGGGGCACACCGTTGGTGAACGGCGCCAGCCAGACCGGATCCAGTCTGGATACTGACGGCTGGCCGGCCTCGACCTCTGGAGTGCTCAAGGCGGGCGATATCATCAAAGTGGCCGGAATTCCTTACATCCTCGACGTCACTGCGGATGCGGATTCTGATTCGGGCGGAAATGCCACACTCTCTATCTCTCCTCCGATTTTCTCAGGTGGATCTCCCGCTGATGACGCCGTCATCACCTATACGGGTGTGAAGTACAAGTGTGTGATTGCCGAGCCTCCAAACATACCTCGAGGAGCCCGATTCGTCGCCGGTCTGCGGATCGTGTTCCGTGAGGTGATTTCGGTATGAGTCGCGATCTGTCGGCCAACATGCAGACCTCGGTTGCCACCCAGTCGGGTGTGGAGGTCACGCACTTTATCGTGCTCACTTTCTCCACGGGCACCTCCTACCTCACGACTGCACCGCACGATATCGCCTGGAACGGGCATACCTGGGAGGGTATCGGCGGAGCTATGGGCTTTGAGCCGATTGAGGAGAGCTCTGACGGCAAATCCGGCGGAACAACGATCAAGCTGAGCGGGGTCGATCAGAGCATCATCTCCCTGATTCTTTCTGCCGGCAGCCGTGGTCGACCGGTCGAGATCTATCTGGCCCACCTGGACACCGATGCGGGAACCATCGTCTCCGATCCCGTCCTCATCTTCGAAGGCTTCACCAACGAGGGGTGGACGGTGCGGGAGAAGCGTTCGGATCGGGGAGGCGGGACAGTGGAGATCTCGGTGCGGGCTGTGAGCGAACTGGCATCGCTCAACCGCACGAACGGGATCATGACCAACACGATCAGCCACCAGAAAGTGCATAGTGGCGATACCTTCTTCCAGCACGTGCCGAATCTCGTAGGCAAACCGGTGGTCTGGAATGGAACGGTTCGGCGTGGTGGACACTCGCCTCCAGCCGACTCCGGCGGGCTGGGGTGGCACTGATGACCACCAAACTCGGCAGCTTCTTCCGAGGCGTTGCAGCCCTGGTAGGCGCCGTTCTCATCGCGCCGGTCCCGGTCGTGGGGGTCCCTCTGTCGCTGGTTGCCCTTGGGGTGGCGCGGTATCAGTTCGCCAAAGCCTTCAGAACACTCGATGAACGCACGAGCCGGGTGCAGGCTAACGTCACCTCAAACAAGGCCCATATCCCGGTGGTCTATGGCCGGGCGAAGCTCGGGGTCAAGATTGCTGATATCCGGGAAGACACGTCCACCGGCAAGCTCTGGATTGTAGGGACACTCTGTCACGGATCCCGGAACGGAAACGGTATCGAATCGATCCATGAGATCTATCTGGATGAGGATCTGGCGGTCAACTCCGGGGGAAGTATCGTCGGAAAGTTTGCAGAGGATGGAGGCAAGCTGGCGAAGTACACCCGGACCGGTTCGACCTCACAGACGGTAGTTAGCGCGCTGAACACGGCATTCCCCACTGAATGGCCATCCTCCTCTGCCGGCAAGAGCGTCGCCTACGTCGTGCTCCGGCTGGATCCCGACCGGGATACGTTCGGCTCGATTCCTGATATCACAGTCATCGTGGATGGCAACCGGGTGTATGACCCGCGAGATACCACCTGGAAACACTCGGATAATCCTGCTCTTTGCACCCGCGACTATATGCTCTCCACGGTCTACGGGATGGGTATCGATCCCTCTAAGATCGACGAAGACTGGTTCGAGGATGCTGCGGATTTCTGTGACGAACTCGTCAATATCCCTGATGGTGAGGGCGGGAGCACGACGCAGAAGCGGTTTACCTGCAACGGTGTGGTGGATACCTCCCGGCCGGTTCCCGACAATCTCCAGGATCTTCTCTCATCCTGCCGCGGACAGCTGATCTACTCGAGTGGCAAGTATCGTCTACACATCCCGGATATGAAATCCGCAGAAACCTTCGAGCTCAACGAGGACAACATCATCGGTGACTGGGAATGGGGCGTTGGAGGAAACCGGGATGTTCCGAACATCATGCGGGCAACATATGTGGATCCGGACCTGAACTACCAGCCCCACGTCGCTCAGTTCCCCGAGGTCGGGGAGACGAATTCCTATCTCTCGGCTGACAACGACTTCGAGAGCATCAGGGATATTGATCTGCCGTTCACGAACGATTTCTATATGGCCCTCCAGATCGCTCAGGTGCTTCTCAACGAGGCGCGACAGGATATCGTCTGCCAGGTCACGGTTAAAGATGAAGCGCTCAAACTTCAGCCCGGGGAGGTCGTGAATGTCACTCACTCCACTCCGGACTGGTCGAGCAAGCCGTTCTGGGTGCTGGCGATGCACATAACCCAGGCGAACCAGCTTCGCCTGACTCTCGCCGAATACGATGCAGCTGCATACAGTCTCACCACCCTGAACGACAAGGACACTGTCCCTGATACCGGATTGCCGAATGCCTACTCCGTGGCTTCACCGACAGGCCTGACCCTCCTGTGTGACGATACTACGAAGCTCACCGGAGGCACCGGTGGGCCGGTCCCCCGAATCAAGATCACGTGGACCAAGAGCACCCACCCCTGGCTGGACTACACGGAGATCTTCGCCAGGAAACAGGGTGATTCGGATTGGGATCCGATCGGACGAGTGGACTCCCGCGATACTCAACTGATCTATGTGATGAATGTCTCTGCTGGTGAGACGTGGGAAGTAGGGATCAGAGCGGTAAACACGCTCGGCGTGAAGTCCTCGATAGTGACGGATACCGTCGCGATCCCGGATCCATCAGAACAACCGCACGTCAACGATCCCCCCTCTGCTCCCACCCTGGTCACGCTCAACGCTGACATGGACACGCTGGAGGTCGTGT
>Ga0180433_10005342_pt1 | contig 17445 bp, 17 predicted proteins | sample SS_ome_8_FD_132980 | JGI IMG/M metagenome (GOLD analysis project Ga0180433, IMG submission 132980) | Hypersaline lake sediment archaeal communities from the Salton Sea, California, USA - SS_1_D_1 metaG | ecosystem: Environmental > Aquatic > Non-marine Saline and Alkaline > Hypersaline >... | reverse complement strand
TTTTCTATAAGTGCAGACGAAAGGTCAAAAACATGTCCCGTACCTATTAACGTAATCATTTAAACAACCAATTTTGTAAAGTTATACACTACCATATCTTATTTCCTTTTTCTTTGTTGAACTGTAAATTTTTACCCATCTTGATTTTATCATCTGTGAATATTATTTCACAAACCACTCATTGTTCCAAGCCTGAATGAATAAGGTCAGTTTATATCATCAAAAGTAAAGAAGTAAAAGAAATGATGTTTTCATTCCTAATACCTGTAGTGTTCAGATTTATAAGGTCCTTCTACTTTTACACCGATGTATTCTGCCTGATCCGTTCTAAGCTTTGTTAATTTAACACCAAGTTTTTCAAGATGCAGTCTAGCCACTTCCTCATCAAGTATTTTTGGCAACATGTACACTCCAACTTCATGATCCTTTTTCCAAAGCTCTATTTGAGCAAGACATTGATTGGTGAATGAACTACTCATAACAAAGCTTGGATGTCCTGTAGCACAACCAAGGTTTACAAGACGCCCTTCGGCAAGCATGAATATTTCGTGTCCATCAGGGAATTTATATTTATCTACCTGTGGTTTGATGTTTACTTTTCTTACGCCTTCTATTTGCTCAAGTTTACTTACCTGAATTTCATTATCAAAATGGCCTATATTACAAACAATTGCTTGGTCTTTCATGTGTTTCATATGTTCTGCGGTAATGACGTCTTTATTTCCTGTGGCGGTGACAAATATGTTGCCCTCCTCTAGGGAATCTTCAATGGGTTTAACCTCGTAACCCTCCATTACAGCCTGCAAGGCACATATAGGATCAATCTCATTTACAATCACTCTTGCACCGAATCCTTTCATTGATTGGCAGCAACCCTTGCCAACATCCCCATAACCGCAGACAACTACAGTCTTCCCTGCAACCATGACATCGGTAGCTCTTTTTATTCCATCTGCAAGGCTTTCTCTACATCCATAAAGATTATCAAATTTAGATTTTGTTACAGAATCATTTACATTAAATGCGGGGAACAGCAATGTGTTATTTTCCACCATCTGGTATAGTCTATGCACTCCTGTAGTAGTCTCTTCTGAAACTCCTTTTATTCCTTCGGCAATTCTTGTCCATCTTTCAGGATTCTTTTCGTATGTTTTTTTCAAGCAGCTCATAAGCTCTCTGATGTCTTCTCCTTCATTGCTATAATCTCTATCTAGTAGTGAAGGATCTTTTTCAATTTCCACTCCTTTGTGAACAATAAGTGTCGCATCTCCGCCGTCATCTACAAGAAGATGCGGCCCTTTACCATCACCAAAATCTAATGCTTTCTGAGCACACTCCCAATACTCCTTTAAGGTCTCCCCTTTCCAGGCGAAAACAGGGACACCCGACTTGGCAATTGCTGCAGCAGCATGATCTTGTGTTGAGAAGATATTGCAACTTGCCCATCTTATTTCTGCCCCTAGTTCAACTAGTGTTTCGATAAGAACAGCGGTCTGTATGGTCATATGTAGACTACCCATTATTCTTGCACCTTTCAGTGGCTTTTGAGGGGCGTATCTCTCTCGCACAGCAATTAGTCCGGGCATTTCTTTTTCAGCAATATCAATTTCTTTCCTTCCAAAATTGGCTAGGCCAATATCTTTAATCTTGTAATTTTCTGTTTCTAATACCATCATTAAAACACCTTCCATTATTTTTATTTAAGTATAAGTTTCGCATCAACTACACATATATCGTTCTCATATACAAATACTGGGTTTAAATCCATTTGGTCAATATGTTCAATTAACTCTTGACCAATCTTTGATACCTTTAGAAGAAGATCGATAACTAATTCTTTGTTCGCCTTCATATTTCTAAACCCTTCTAACAGCTTTTTTCCTTTAATTTCTTCAATCATTTGCACAGAATCATATTTGTCAATAGGTATAATGCGGAATGTAACATCTTTATACAGCTCGGTGAATATACCGCCGATTCCGCACATAATTGACAGTCCAAATGTAGGGTCCTGAACGAGACCTATAATGATTTCAACACCCCTTTCCTCCATCTGATCGACAAGAAGGTTTTCCTTTGGGAATTTTTTCTTGAAATCTTTGAATGTTTTTTCAAGTTCATCCATATCTTTGATTCCAAGCTTTACGCCACCGACATCCGTCTTATGTAAAATCTTACTTGAACACACCTTTAGTGCAACTGGAAACTTTAAACCTAAGTTTTCTAAATCTTCTATTTTGTTTACCAGTTTATAGTTCGTGGTTCTTATTCCATATGTTTTCATCAGATCCTTTACTTCGTTTTCTGCAAGAGGTCCTTTTCTTTCCACCAATTTTTTTACACTTTCTTTCATGTTCAATCCTTTTTCCTATTATCTACAACACGCTTTGCCTTCAAGCCTTCCTGAGGAATGCCATTAGGGGGTAAAACTGTTACTCCTGGTGTAAAGACAATTACAGATTTTATGTCGTTTTTCAAACTCTCTTCAAGATCCATCGATTCAACTTGACTCAATTGAACTCTACTTTCTACTTCTACAGTTAGTATGTCAACATCATTTTTAGTATCAAGCACCATTCTCCAGTTACCGCCAACCTCCTGATTTTTCATGAGAACCGATTCAATCTGACCCGGGTATATATTTGTTCCTCTTATGATAATCATATCGTCACTTCTTCCCTTGATTGTGGTGTGTTTTACGTGGGTTCTACCACAATCACAAACTTCTTGGTCATATATTTTTGCAATGTCTCTTGTTCTGTATCTTAGAAGTGGCATTCCTTCTTTTGTTAGTGTTGTTAAGATAATTTCCCCTTCTTCTTCAGGTTCTAATGGTTCAAGTGTTATTGGATCAATAACTTCTATTAAGAAATGGTCTTCCCATAGATGGAGGCCATCATGCTGGTCACAATCTGTTGAAACACCTGGTCCGCACATTTCTGTGAGCCCGTATATATCATGTACGTCCATTTCCCATGTGTCCATAATACGTTTTTTTAAACCTGGAGTAAACATTTCAGCTCCAAATAGTCCGTTTTTCACTTTAAGTTTATTTGGATCAATTCCCATTTCAAGTGACACTTGTCCCAGACGTAACATGTATGAAGCTACGCCAGATGTGAATGTAGTGCCGTAGTATTTCATAAGTTTGATTTGTCTTTCAGACTGTCCCATGCCAGATGGGATAACAAGTGCGCCAACCTTCTGGGCACCATAATGAAAACCAAATGCACCTGTGAATGTGCCATATGGAATTGGATTTTGAAAGATATCTTTTTTTGTAAGACCGGACATTGAGAGGCATCTTGCCATGACTTCAGACCAGACCTCTATGTCATTTGGTGTATAACAAACGGTAACTGGTATGCCTGTTGTACCGGATGAGGCATGAAGCTCTATGCAGTTATCTAGAGATGTAGCCATCATACCAAAAGGAGCGTTATTTCTGAGATCATCCTTGGTGGTAAGTGGCAGTTTATGTATGTCATCAAGGGTTTTGATATCCGTTGGTTTTATCTTCAACTCTTTGAATTTATTCTGATAAAATGGAACAGTCTCATATAGTTTTTTTACTTTTTCTTTTAGCCGTTTCAGTTGTAATTCTCTGATTTCCTTGCGCGGCAGCGTTTCCATTTTTTTATTAAACAGATTATCCATGCGGTTTTTCCCCGTTGGAGAAATAGAATTATTGTTATTAAGCCTGACGACACAGAAAAATGAAATAAGTCAACAAAAGTTTTAAATAAAGAATCTCCTTCCTATGCTCCTACCAAATCTATGGACTGGTGTACAAATCATGGTATCAAGTATATATGAGCATGTAAGAGAACAATGGAAAAAACCGGACACTTCATTTAAATCACCGCAACAGCAGCGGCTTATACAGTGGAGAAAAGAGGAAAACTTCACAAGAGTTGAAAAACCACTTAGAATAGATAGGGCAAGATCCTTGGGCTATAAGGCAAAACAAGGTTATATTGTTGTACGAGCTAGGGTAAGAAGAGGTAGTCTAAGGAAGCATACAATAAGAGCTGGAAGGAAACCAGCAGCTAAAGGTATCAAGAAAATTACTGCTGCAAAAAGCATACAACGTATGGCAGAAGAACGTACAGCAAAACGATTTCCAAACATGGAGGTTCTAAATTCCTACTGGGTTGGTGAAGATGGGAAACATCAGTACTATGAGATAATACTTGTTGATCCATTTCATCCAGCAATAATTAAAGATCCAAAGATTAACTGGGTACATAACACCAATAGTAAAAGGAGAGTTTTGCGCGGTAAAACTAGCGCGGGTCAAAAAGGTAGAGGACTTCGGCATAAGGGCAGAGGCGCTGAGAAAGTAAGACCCAGTATCCGTGCGAATCTTAGCAGAGGAAAATAAAACACTTTTTATTTCTTCATCTTATTCAATGGCAGGTAAAATACTTGCCATATACATCAATGAGTGTCATGGTTTTATTAGATTTGTGATCAGAACATTCATATCCATAATTATTACAAGCATTTTTTTCGTAAAATCTATTTTTTTCTCCAGGTTGGACCTTTGTTTGTGTCCTGTATCTCAAAACCAACGTTTTCTAATTCCATTCTAATATCATCAGAGGTGCCCCAATCTTTCCTTTTACGAGCATCCTCTCTGATTACTAGAAGCATGTCTATCAGTTCCTTAATGTTTTTCCCATCTACATTTTTTTCATATTTTGTAAGAATTTTTTGAATATTTTTCAATAGAGAATCTCCCTCTGAGCCGTCTGGTGCAATTTTTGGTTGAAATAAGGTGAGAACACTCCCTAGTTTAGTCAATGTATCAAGTGCATGCTTGCAAAGTCCTGCATCTGGGTTTTTATTATTCTCAAAGTATCTATTGCTTTTATTAACAAAATCAAAAATTATAGCTACAGCTTCTGGAGTATTAATATCATCATCCATGGCCTGATCAAAACATTTTTTAAAATCGTCTACTGCTTCGTGGTATTTTTTTTCCTCCTCGGTTAGTTTACTTTCATCGATTTCCGCGTCTGCTTCTCCTGAAAAACCTTCTAGTTTCTCTTTTAATCTATGGATCCTATTCAGCCCCTTTTCCGTATTTTTAAGGGCTTTTTCGCTGAAATCCGGTGGACTGCGATAATGGGCTTGTGCAAAGAAAAATCTTATAACCTCAGGGTCCCAGATCTTCAGAAGATCCTTAACGTTAATAATATTCCCCAGAGATTTAGACATTTTCTCTCCGTTGATAGTAAGAAGTCCTATGTGCATCCAATAGTTAACAAACTTTTTTCCAGTAGCTGCTTCAGCCTGGGCAATTTCATTTTCATGATGTGGAAAACGAAGGTCCATTCCACCACCATGGATATCAAAAGGTAACCCTAGGTATTTTGCACTCATTGCAGAACACTCTATGTGCCATCCCGGTCTTCCCTTTCCCCACGGAGAATCCCATGAGGGTTCACCGGGTTTTGCATTTTTCCATAATGCAAAATCAAACGGATTATGTTTTTTTTCGCCAGTTATTGGACATGATCCCACCTTCATTTCATCTAGTCTTTGGCCTGAAAGTTTTCCATAATCTTTGAAATTTTCAACAGAAAAATAAGCATCACCGTCGGATTTATAGCCGTACCCTTTGTCGATGATTTTCCGGCTCATTTCTATCATATCTGGAATTGTTTCAGATGCTTTTGGATACAAATTTGCTCTCCTTATGCCAAGAGTATCAAGATCTCCAATGCATCTATCGGCAAAAGCACGCGAATATTCAAGCGCATCGACGTTCTCTCTATTTGCTGCAGCAATTATTTTATCATCGACATCTGTTATGTTCTGAACATAGGTTACTTCATAGCCTTTATATTCAAAGTATCTGCGTATTATATCAAAAGCAAAATAGGTTCTTGCATGGCCGATGTGGGCATCAGAATATACTGTCATACCACAGACATACATCTTTACTTTTCCATTTTCAACTGGTATAAAATCTTCCTTTTTTCTTGAAAGAGAGTTATAGATTTTTACTGTCATATCCAACACTCAGCTATTTATTGCAGATTGGGAGAAAATACTTCCATTTATAGTTTACTGATTAATCCATCCAAACTCTTTATATATTATTTAATGATGCCAGACATGGAGGTTTAAATTGTGGCGATTACTAGATCTAAAAATGAACAAATTGCAGTTCTCACAGGGGGAGGGGATGCCCCTGGATTAAATGCTGTGATAAGAGGTCTAACAACAAAAGCAATATCTCTTGGATATGATGTTTTGGGTATACGGGATGGGTGGAGAGGACTTCTTGATGATGGGGAAAACGCCCCTCTTGATCTGGATGAGGTTGAAGATATTCATATGACTGGAGGGACCGTTCTTCATACTTCAAGGACAAATCCATATAAAATTGAAGGCGGAGTTGAACAAGTAAAAAAGAATCTTAGGAGACTCAATTGCAAATATCTTATTGCAATAGGTGGTGAAGACACACTTGGTGTTGCAGCAAAATTACACAAAGATGGAGTAAGTGTAGTAGGAGTTCCAAAAACAATCGACAATGACTTATCAGAAACAGATTATACATTTGGTTTTGACACTGCAATAACAAGAGCTGCTGAAGCAATAAAAAATCTTCATACAACAGCAGATTCACATCATAGAGTAATAGTTGTTGAAGTTATGGGAAGACATGCAGGGTGGATGACACTTGATGCAGGTATTGCAGGTGGAGCACATGCAATACTCCTCCCAGAAGAAGAATTTGATATTGATGAACTTTGTAAAATTGTTGAAAGCAGAGAAAAGAAAGGTAAAAACTATACCATTATTGCAGCATCTGAAGGTGCAATGCCAAAAGGTGGGGAACTGAAATTCAAGGATACTAAAGTAGATGCATTTGGTCATAAAATTCTAGGGGGGACAGCAGAACAACTCGCAAAAAAACTTGAAGAAATGACGGGGAAGGAGTGTAGATGCGTTATCCTTGGCCATCTACAACGAGCAGGATCTCCCACTGCTTTCGATATCAATCTTGGAACTCGCCTTGGTATTCATGCAGCAAAAATGATAGATGAAGGTAAATTTGGAATGATGGCAGCCTTACACGGTACAAAAATTGTTTCTATTCCGCTTGAAAAGGCTGTTGAAAAGTTAAAAACTGTGCCAAAATATAGAATTGAAGAAGCAAAATTATTTTATGAGGTGTGAAAAAAATGCCACTAGTACCAATGAGACAAATTTTAGATGAAGCAGCAAAAAAAGGTTATGGAGTACCACATTTTAATGTGAATAACATGGAACAAGCGCAGGCTATAATGAGAGGAGCAGAAGAAGTAGAATCACCGGTCATTATGGCGGCATCAAAAGGTGCATTGAAATATTCTGATATGCTCTTTCTGAGGAATATAATGGGTGCCTGTGTAGAACGATATCCAAAAATTCCGATAGCATTGCATCTAGATCATGGAACAAGTATTGATATATGTAAAACGGCGATTGATTTAGGTTTTTCATCTGTTATGATGGACGGATCATTAGAAGAAGATGGTAAAACTCCAAGAAGTTATGATGATAATATTGCCGTTACAAGAGAGGTTGTAAATTTTGCTCACCCTCTCGGTATCACTGTGGAAGGAGAGCTTGGCTGTCTTGGCGGGATAGAAGACGACATAGGTTCAGGAGAAGAAAAACTAACCAATCCTGATCAAGTAAAGGAATTTGTAGAAAAAACAAAGGTAGATGCACTTGCTGTGTCAATCGGAACGTCACATGGTGCATACAAGTTTAAAATTCAACCAGATCCTGACAAAAACCTTCTTGCGATGGATATAATTAGAAGGATTCATGAATTATGTCCCAATCTACACATGGTTATGCACGGATCATCCTCAGTTCCTCAAGAACTTATTGCACAAATTAATCAATATGGTGGAAATATCAAAGAAACATATGGAGTTCCGCTTTGGGCAATAAAAGAAGGGATAGATGCAGGAGTTAGAAAGGTTAATGTTGATACAGATCTTCGATTAGCTGTCACTGCTACTGTTAGAAAGGTTTTCCATGATAGTCCTGAAGCATTTGATCCAAGGAAATATCTTGGCCCCGCGAGAGATGCGATGAAAACTATAATTATTGAACGTTACAATACTTTTGGCAGTGCAGGACATGCATATGATTATGAACCAAAGACTCTTGAAGATATGAAGATCTTTTATGAAGAAAGTGAATTGAAAAGCTCTGAATAGTGGAAAAGAGGAAATCAACCTTTAGTTTTATATATGATAATTGTATTCGGAGCTTACCTTACAGATATCTGGAGCAATAAACCATGGCACGAATGCATGCGAGAAGAAAAGGTAAATCAGGATCTACCCATCTAGTTAACAGAAAGAAGCACCCGGAGTGGAGTTCGCTAAATCCTCGAGAGATAGAGTCACATATTTTGGAGTTGGCAAAAGTCGGAAAATCTACAAGTGAGATTGGTATGGTATTAAGGGATCAATATGCTGTTCCCGATATAAAGATTGCAACTGGTAAGAAAGTTTCAAGAATACTTGATGAAAACAATCTGTTATCAGAGTTTCCAGAGGATTTAAAAAATATCATTAGTACGGCGCTACAGCTGAGAAAACACCTTGAAATACACAAGAGGGATATAAAAAACAAGAGAAATTTGCAACTCACAGAATCCAAAATAAGACGTCTTACAAAGTATTACCACTCCCAGCACAAACTTCCAAAGGGCTGGAAGTATAGCCCCAAACAAGCAAAACTTATGTTTGAATAATTGCTATCTTTTATTGATAGCATATATTTTACTTTTAACCATGGCGGATAATATTCTAAAACTAAGTAAAAAAGCAGCGGCGATGATTTCATCAATGCCGAAATCTACTAGAATTAGAGTTGTTTCTCATTATGATGCTGATGGTATTACTGCTGCTAGTATTGTCTGTAAAGCTCTCTATCGCGAAGGGTATGATTTTCATGCAACTTTAATGAGAAATCCTTTTACACAAGGTTTAGAGCGGGTAAGTAAGGAGAAAAATGAATTGATTATTTTTTCTGATATGGGCAGCGGACAAATAGAAACCATAGAGCAATTAAATTGTAAAGCAATTATTATCGATCATCATCAATATCTTAATTCAGAGACTAGTACTGATGTTCTTCAGATAAATGCAAATTTATGTGGGATTAATGGTAACTATGAGGCCTGTGGCGCGAGTTTGAGCTATTCTGTTGCAAAAGCCCTCAATTCAAGAAATGAAGATCTAGCACCACTTGCAATTGCGGGTGCAACTGGCGATAAACAGTACATTGGCGGTATTAGAGGGTACAACAAAACTGTTCTAGATGAAGCCTTGGAAAAAGGATTTTTGAAGCAAGATGTTGGAATGAAACTCTATGGTGATTCCTTATTTGATGCTTTATATTACTCGGTTGATCCTTACTATACAGGTCTTTCAGGAAACAAGGAAGGAATAAATGAATTGTTAGGACGGTTGAATCTTGATGAAGCAGTTAAAATAGAGGAACTTGATGATAGTCAAAAAAGAAAACTTCAGTCGTTCTTAATTCTTAAATTGATAAAAAATGGTTGTGAAAAAAACATTCTAGATACGGTTATCAGAAAACGTTATCAGTCCAGTATGCTCCAATGTGAATTGGAACGTTTTGCAGATCTTCTTGATGCATGCGGAAAGGGAGGAGATCGTAGTCTAGGTCTGGCAATATGTCTATGTGATAAAAAGGCTTTTGTTGAAGCAGTAAAACTCGAAAAAGAATATAAGCAAAGTATATTAGATGAACTTTTACAACTCGAGAAAAATGGTTTTGAAGAAAAGAAAAGTTTCCGTTATTTCTATAGTAGCAATTCTTCATTAGGTGGCGTAATTGGGGGTATTGCCACAAACTTCATTTTTGATAGGGAGAAACCTTTACTTTCTCTTGTACGTAAAAATGACGAAATTCATATTTCCTGCAGAGGGAATCAGCATCTTGTGGCTGAGGGACTTGATTTGGGTTTTGCCATGAAAGAAGCAGCAGCAAAGCTGGATGGTAATGGTGGTGGTCATAAGATAGCTGCCGGTGCTATGGTAATTTCCGGCAAAGAAAAAGAATTTCTAGATATTGTAGATACAATTATCTCCAAACAGATGAAGGTATGACGTATGAAGGTTACATGCGACGTAGTTATAGAGTATGATGACGCTAAAAAAACAGAGAATGTTTCAAGGTCAATAGAAGTTGATAATCTTGGTTTTGTTGAATCACAGATAAATGGAAGGCAATTGGAAGCACACATAGAGAGCAAATCTATTTCTTCTCTTCTTCACACGCTGGATGATTATCTAGCATGCGTTTCTGTTGCAGAGAAAATAGTGGATAAAGATTAATAATCCATGTGTAATGCTGTTTTCATATGAAATTTGATTTAAAAGGAAGTTTTACATTTAGTGACGACATCATTTTAGCTAAGGAGGAGATGAAGAAATTCATTTCTAATTTTAATGAAAATTTACTTAAGGGTGATGCTGAAAAAAGAGCAGAGATTGAAAGCTTTAAGATTGAAAAAAAATCACTGTTTTTTAATATTGTTTCACATGGTAATTTCCGTCCTCATAATGCACTACTACAGATAAAGAACTCCATTAGCAAGGAGCTAGGCAAGAAACATCACATTGGAGTTAGAGAGATAAAAATAGATAGTTATGAAATAGAGTTTGATTTAGAAAAAGAACCGTTAAAAGAAGTCGATATTCCATTTGCCAAGATAAAATTAGAAGGGAAAAAAGCAACTATGGCTCTTACGAATGTTGATGAAGAATTTCTAAGAAGAAACTATATCGATAGGATGATCAATCGTGTAAAAGAGAAGGTTGACAATCAGTATTATGAAGGCAAGGGTGAGTATTGGAAGTCTATCTGGGAATCAGAGGAAAAAGAACCGGTATGGTCAAAAGATCCAACAGAGGAAATGGTCAAGCTTGAATGGCTGAAGCAAGGACCGACAAAGGGGAAATGGTTTTATCGCCCTCAATCAGCTGCAATTTTAAAGGCAATGGAGAAAATAGCTATAAAAGAGGTGTTAAAACCACTCGGTTTTCAAGAGATAATTGAATCACAAGTTGTTCCATTTGATATATGGTTAAAAACCGGTCATCTTGAAGGGATGCCCTCTGAGTTCTATTATGTTGTAGAACCATCAACAAGAGATGTGGAAAAATGGGAAAAATTTGTTGATCTTACGAAGATTACAAAAGAAGTTGATTTTAATGAACTACAAAAAAATCTCAGTGTTCCTACTGCTGGGGTTTGCTATGCCCAATGCCCAATGATTTATTGGTCTTTTAAAGGAAAAACAATATCTGAAGAATCTCTTCCAATATTTGTCTACGATAAAACTGCTGTTTCTGGGAGATATGAATCCGGTGGTAGACATGGAATAGAACGGGTTGATGAGTTCCATCGCATCGAACCTGTGTATATTGGTACTAGAGAACAGCTACTCAGTCTTCGCGAGAAACTCATTGAGCGATATAAGCATGTTTTCAATGACATTTTTGATATTGAATGGCGTATGGCCTGGGTTACTCCTTGGTATATGCAACAGGCTGGAAAAATTGGCGAGACAGGGGAACAGGACTGCGGAACCATAGATTTTGAAGCGTATATGCCATATCGTGGTGATAGAAAAAAATCTGAGTGGCTTGAATTCCAAAATCTTAGCATTCTTGGAGATAAATATGTTAAATCATTCAATATAAAATCTCAGAAAAGTGAACTTTGGAGTGGATGTTCAGGTATTGGACTTGAACGTTGGACAACTGCATTTTTAGCTCAGAAAGGTTTGGATCCAGATGAATGGCCAGCAGGTTTTAAGAGATATTTGAAAGAACTACCCAAAGGCATTGAGTTTTTATGAGAATATGAATAGAAAAGATTTATCAGAATATAAAAGAAAATATGGTGTTTTCAGGCACCATGCTTGGGCAGGTCTCGGTTTTCTCTCGGTGTTGTTAGCAATTAGAATTATTGTTCCATCGCTCTCTGAAATAATACATCCTATCCTTGCTATACTTGCTATATATGTCGTTGTTTCTTTACTTTTTACCTATAAATATCGCTTGGGATTAACAGCAGAAAAAGTTATACAAATTCAACCTTCTGATGAAATTGAAAAGGAAAGAATGAAAATTGAGGTTGAAAAAGAGCTATTAAAAGTTGAAAAGAAAAAGGCAAAGGCTGAAGTAAAGAAAGCGAAAAAAACCGAGAAAATTAAATGAGAAAAACCTTTAAATGATAACTCTATCCCACCCCAATGGCCAAAAAGAGAAAAGAAAAAACCGAGGAGGAGGAGTTAGATTTTAAACTCCCAAAATTCGATGAAGAGAAATTTCTTAAAAGGGAAAGGCGAAATATCAAAGCTACGTTTCTCTCGTTTCTATTTGGTGTTCTAACATCAGTTATATCCTTTGGTTTTTGGTCTCTTTTAAGTGGAAATGATTTCCGATGGGAATTAGTTTTATTGTTTTGTGTTTTCAATGCTTCCTGGTTGAAATACCTATTTGTCAAATTAAACCTGGATCTCACTGACTTTGGGCGGAAAGGATGGTTTACATCTTATGCGATTTATTTCTTTACTTGGCTTCTGGTATTTATGGTACTTGTTAACCCTCCGTTTTATGATGATGAGCCGCCTATTGTTGAAGTTGTTGCACTTCCCAGTATGCAAGAGTTAGGTGGTACCGTTAAAATAATTGCAAGGATTGTCGATAATGTTGGCGTAGAAAAACAAAATATTGATTTCAATTTAATTTATCCTGATGAGACAAGTTATTCTCCTGATTTTAAATTTGAGGATGATATATTCAGCTATACGTACGAGAATAATGGTAATATGATGGGAACGTATGAGTTTACACTATCAGCTAGTGATATAAATGGTCACAATACGCCAGAAATTGTTGGTACTTTTGTATATGATAACGACACGATACAATTAGCATCCCCTGCAGGTGTTGATGATCCGCCAGGTCCAGCTGTTACGTATGCAGATCCTATTAGATTTGATGTTGGAACAAATATAAGTAGAATATATTATAGAGTAAATGATGGCATAGAGATCAATGCAACTTATGATGGGGATTACTATGAGACCTCTCCTGAAATGATTGGTTGGTTAAGGGGCGAAAATGCTAGTGTAAATGCATATGCAGATATCGTCTACTATTTTGTCAATTTAAATGAGCAATTCAATAATACAATTGTAGATACTTCTAACTATTATTTCAGAGTTAGTGATGATTCTAAAGTTGGTACTGAACCATCTCCTGAGATAGCAATTCCAGGACCTGGACTTTATATGGTGCCTGGATTTGAGTTACTGGTATTTATCATCTCTCTCATTGTTGTCGTTCTAATCTTTAAATACAGGAAGAAAGATAGAAGAAAATAGATATGAACGAGCTATCAGAGTTCTGTCGAAATCTGAAAAAAGATTTCACACCGAGAATAAGAGATCCAACAAGGCCAGTTAGATTCTGGTCCGAAAAGGATGTTTTAACTGGTAAAATTGTTGATGCATTCGTGATTATTTTCAGAACTAGAGGATGCTCATGGGCTCTTAATTCTGGATGTACAATGTGCGGATATTTTAATGACAGTATTTGGGAGAAAATATCCGATGAAAATTTGTTGAAACAATTTGAGACTGTTATGAAAGGATATTCAGGAGAAAAATTTGTTAAAATTTTTACTTCAGGTAGTTTTTTGGATGATACTGAAATAAAACCCATAGTTAGAAATAAAATTTTAAGTAAACTTGTTGAAACAGCAGATAAAGTATCGGTTGAATCTAGGCCAGAATACATTACAGATGGCGAATTATCTAGTATAAGGAATATTTTCCAATCTAAAACGTTTGAAATCGGGACTGGTCTTGAGACTGCAAATGATTTTGTGAGAGAACATGCAATTAACAAAGGATTTACATTAGATGATTATAAAAATGCTGCAGATGTTTTGAAAAAAAACGACTGTGAACTCAAGACTTATGTACTTGTCAAACCTCCGTTTCTTACTGAGAGAGAGTCTATTGAAGATGCTGTTGATACAATTGAAAAAATTAAAACAATTACAGATGTTGTATCACTCAATCCAACAAATGTACAGCGTAACACTTTGGTAGATTATTTATGGAAGCGAAAACAGTATCGACCAGCATGGCTTTGGAGTGTTATTGAAATATTAAAACGAAGTAAAAAAACGGTGGGAAATGAGAGAATAAAGTGTGACATAGCAGGAGGAGGTGGAATACGGGGTGCACACAACTGCAGAGAATGCGATAGCAAATTTCTTGAAGCAGTATCGTCGTTTTCACTTCATCAAGACGTAAAAATATTTGACGATCTTAATTGTAACTGTTATGATAAATGGCTAGATCAAATTGATATCGAGAATATTGGCTTTGGTTCTCTTGTTAATATGTACGGGTAGGACATTATGGAAAAAAAGGTTTTAAAAGGAGACAGTGTGGTCCTTATTGACTTGGCATTTAGAAAATTCATCATCGATACGAGTGGTAAAACAGATAAATACAAAGGAGTAGGTGTGATAGATCCAGGAAATCTAGTGGGAAAACAATATGGTAAACAAATAGAAATAGGAAATAAACAGTTTTGGATTCTAAAACCTTCTTTACAGGATAAACTTCATGGTTTGAAACGTATGGCACAGATTATTTTGCCTAGAGATGCCGCACATATATTGATGAATTGTTCTATAGAATCTGGAAAGACTGTGCTTGAGGCAGGTATAGGCTCAGGTTCTCTTACGATATCCCTTGCAACTGCTGTAGCGCCAGATGGAAAGGTTATTTCGTATGACAAACGTGAGGATTTCATGGAGCATGCATTGAAAAATCTGAAAACTGCAAGATTAGATAAATATGTTACAACCAAAATTAAAGACGTCACTGAGGGGATTGATGAAAAAGAATTGGATGCTGTGATCCTTGATATACCAAATCCTTGGATTGCTGTTAACTATGTGTGGAACGCGTTGAGACCAGGTGGTTATTTCTGTTCATATTCCCCCCTTATAGCTCAAGTGGAACAAACAGTAAAAGAAATTAGGAAAAATAACTTTATCGAGGTTAAAACATTTGAAAACATCCAACGTGAGATGGTGATATCCGATCACGGAACAAGGCCAAGTTTTGATATGCTTGGGCATACTGGATATCTTACATTTGCAAGAAAGGTATTATAGTTTAAGTTTTTCTCCGAATTAAATAATAATTTGGCTGTAGGTAAAAACAGCTAATTTTGCATTTCAGATGAATCTTTTCATCATTTCATCTGTTACTTTATCTATATTCTTTCTCATGATGCCAAAATTCTGATAATATTGTTCAACTTGGGCTAACAAGTATGGTTTTTCCAAGTCTTCCAACCGTGAGAATATCCCTAGTCTTCTTCCTAGCTGGTATAATCTTTGCTTTTTAGGGTTCAGTTTTAGAAAATTGCGTAATATTTTCAACATCTTTTCTCGGTCCTTAGGGAAGGTTCCTTCTAGGTTAGCAAAGAGGTTCAGTATGTGATCGCTTTTAAGAACACTTGTTATACCAGTAAGCTTTTTGATAAAAAGCAACATTTCTTCTACAATCATATGGTCAGTGCATTTCTTGAAACGTCCCTCTGCGAAATCCTCATACAAAGGTATCATTTCTGGAATTGCAAGAGGTCTAAGTCTAATGAATTCTGGGTTTATCTTGTTTAATACATCAGCAGATTCCAAGGCATGAATTTTAGACAATTTCTTTCCGCCTAAACCTGGCATAATATACTCCGACAGTTCAATCCCTGCTTTTTTTACTTTAAGACCAGCTTCAATGTGTACCTTTTTCGTTGCTCCTTTTTTAACCATTTTTAAGACTTCGTCAGATCCTGATTCAAGTCCGATATGTATCCTGTTTAGACCAGCATTGCCTATTTGCTTTAGGTCTTTGTCTGCTATTTTTGCTATTGTGCTTGATCGTGCATATGATGTAATTCGTTTTACCCATGGAAAATGCATTCTTATATGAGTCAGAATTTGAATCAAATCATCCGGTTTGATGATGAGGCTGTTTGAATCTTGAAGAAATACAGATTCCATTCCATATCTAAACCAATGATATGCCGCATTAAAGGCATTTATTTCTGTAGAATCAAGATCAGATGCAATATCTCTTAGATCATAATGACTTATATCATTGTATGCTTCAGCGATTGCTTGCAATGTTTTTACATATCCAGCAACTACTTCAATATCTCTTTTAACATGGTCAGTTGAACGTAGTGAGAAATGAGAATCTTTGTATATTGGGCAGAAGGTGCAGCGATTCCACGGACAGTTTCTTGTAACTCGTATTAGTAAACTATATGCCTCACTTGGTGGACGTATGGGCCCCTGTTCGAAACCATGATATGAATTAGACAATTCAAAACTTGTATTCTTTTTTTCCATGAATGATATGATTTTGTAAAATCTCCTTCCTTATAAAACTAACAGTGAAAATTATAGTTTTATTCCTCTTTGATTCTGATAGTTACCAGATTTTTTATCATATAGTTCAGATGGTTTTGTGGACATATTTTCAAAAACAATTTGGCAGAATCTATCACCAATTGGTATCTCAATTTCTTCATCATTTGAGTTAAAACAACTAATTGTAAGTGTTCCATGAAAGCCAGCATCAACCTTCCCAAAACTTGCCATGATTCCTTTACGTGCATAGCTTGATCGTATCCATAGCTGGGATGTTATCTGTGAACCCATTTTTACAAATTCTTTTGTGCTAATTGCAAACCATGTCATTGAAGGAATAGTAGCCATCCCCTCTTTGATATGTTTTTCTGATTTTTTTATGTAAATCTCTTCAATAGATAGATCATAGCCATTTGGTGTGAGGTTTTTTTGATTAAATGGCTCTATTCCAAGCTCATTATTTTTCATGGAATTTTCAATATCTTTATCAGAAAGAATGGTCATAGAAATCACACCCTTATATTCAGATAATTTTAACGCTATTTATAACTACATTTTGTAATGGCTTATCATTCCTATCCTTTTCGACTTTTGATATTGAATCAACTACCTCCATGCCCTCAATTACTTTTCCAAATATGGAATGTTTACCGTCAAGCCAGGGTGTTGGAGCGACCGTGATGAAAAATTGCGATCCTCCTGTATTTGGACCTGCATTTGCCATTGAAAGTATGCCTTTAGAATCATGCTTTAGATCTGGATGAAACTCATCTCTTATGGTATATCCTGGTCCCCCTCTACCAGTCCCATGCGGGCATCCGCATTGTACCATAAAATTTGGGATTACTCTGTGAAAAATGAGACCATTGTAGAATCCTTCTTCTACCAGTTTAATAAAATTCCCTGTTGTTATAGGTGCCT
>Ga0180433_10005339_pt1 | contig 17460 bp, 14 predicted proteins | sample SS_ome_8_FD_132980 | JGI IMG/M metagenome (GOLD analysis project Ga0180433, IMG submission 132980) | Hypersaline lake sediment archaeal communities from the Salton Sea, California, USA - SS_1_D_1 metaG | ecosystem: Environmental > Aquatic > Non-marine Saline and Alkaline > Hypersaline >... | reverse complement strand
TGCTTTTAACGTTCGCGTAAATTAAAAAATCCCTCTTCAGGGATTTTTGATAGTGATTGCCCCGCCCCGCCTTTGGCGGGGCGGAAGAGGAGAACACGCATGGAGGCTTACGTGAATGGCTCACAATGTGAGACATTCACGTAAGCCGGAATGCGTGGGCGACATGGCGGAGCGGACGGGACTTGAACCCGCGACCTCTGCCGTGACAGGGCAGCGTTCTAAACCAACTGAACTACCGCTCCACGTCGTACATACATTCCAGCCTACGCGAGTTTCTGATTTCACCAGAAACTCGCTTCGGCTTTCATGTATGTACTCCATTCTCGCCAAAATTGCTGCGCAATTTTGGCGAGAATGGACTACTACTAAGAAGTTATTACCGCTGAAAATGCTAAGCATTTTCAGCGGAAGAGGAGTACACACATGGAGGCTGAAGTAAGCGACCATGGGTGGGCGCTTACGCAAGCCGCAATGTGTGTACGACGTGGTAGCGGGGGTCGGGATCGAACCGACGGCCTTGGGCTTATGAGTCCCACGCTCTAACCAACTGAGCTACCCCGCCTTCGCCCCTCGACTCACTTCGCTCGCTCGGGGCTACGGCGGGCGGGGCCCGCCACCCCTGGTTAGGGCAACCTATTACACAACCAAGCCTCCGTACCTCTTCAATCAAAGACTAGGTCTGCAAACGTATTTTAGCACGTTTACAGGCCGTAGTCCCGCGAAGCGGGACGAAGGCCTGGTTGCGGGGGCAGGATTCGAACCTGCGACCTCAAGGTTATGAGCCTTGCGAGCTGCCACTGCTCTACCCCGCGGCAAAAAGCCTTATTTTTAAGCGATTTTATACTTGTGAAGTATAAAGGAAAAGTCCGATTTTGGCAAGTGTCTGCTCAGAAATCAAGTTTTTGGCCATAACTGGAAGTATGCTATAATTAACCCGATTGAATTTAACTCAAAAATATGCCAATCGGAAACCAAAAACTACAAAACATTCAGTGGACTACGCAAAGTCCCGAAACTCTCGTCTGGAAATTCCCTGATCCGGATCAGATTCTGCAGACTCATTCGTCTGTCATTATCGGCCCCGGCCAGGCGCTTTTGTTTGTGAACGAAGGTGTGCCGCAGGGAGTTTGGGACAAACCCGGGCGGACAGACATTAGGACGGCTAATATCCCATTCCTGACATCAATGCTGTCTGTTTTCCGCGGATTTGAAAGCAAGCATAAGGGCAAAGTGTATTACTTCAACATGAACGACATCCCCAACGTGAAATGGGGGACGAAGACGACTTTGAAGTATAATGACCCGGTCTATAAATTCCTGGTACGCCTGCAGTCATTTGGTAATTATACGTTCAAGATGAGCGACCCGATGAAATTCTTTGCCGAGTTTGTGGGTGACCGCGACCAGATGACGATGACGGAGTTTAGAGAAGTAATTAATAGCCGTTTGCAGACACCGATCACGGATGCTTTGGCTTCTGCCAAATATAGTGTGATCAATATCGATGCCCAGCGCGATGAGCTTTCCAAAGAAATTGGCGACAAGGTTACCAAGGAATTCGAAGCTTTCGGATTCACAATGAAAGATTTCCGGGTGGAGGGCACCGAGTTTGATGAAACTACCCAAAAACGCGTTAACCAGATTGCTGATATGCAGGCCAAGGCACAGTCTATCAAAGCGATGGGCGGTGTTGACCAGGGCAGCATGAAAAATTTCCAGACGGCCGAACAACTGGAAGCCTTGAAATCAGCCGCCAAAAACGAAGGCGGCGGAACCGGCGGGACAGTCGGAGCCGGTGTTGGTCTCGGAGCTGGCGTTGGGCTAGGTTCAATGATGGCCCAGGGAATGACCCAAGGTGCTCAGCAAAAAGGACAACAGCCGGCAGCCGCACCTATGGTTGCGTGCGTTAAATGCAAAGCCCAGATTCCGCAGGGAAGCGAGTTCTGCCCCAAGTGCGGGGAGAAGCAAGTAGCCGACAAGAAAAAATAGCCAGTCGCTAATTATAAAATATATGGGATATAGGGCGATACTTCTAATTGTGATTGTGACCGTAGCTTTGGGACTGGTTTTTGCTCCCGATGTTTGGGGTCGGGCCGGCGGCGGTCAGGACTATGTTCCTTCAGGTGGCGGGATAGATTTTGACAGCGGATCCTCGTTCGATACCGATTATGACTATGATAGCGGCTCTTCGGGCGGGACGTACACTCCGTCCACTTGCGGGTCCGGGGGCATTGTTGGCATCATCATATTCATTGCGGTCATAGTGATAATTAGTTACGCGATCAAGCGGGCTCGACGCTCGGCCTCGCGTTCGCCACAGGCGCAGCAAGCCATGCGGCAGATGCAGCAAATGCTGGGTGCCACCGCGGCCGGAGCGGGGGTAGCAGCTGGTGTGACTATGCCGCAAGCGCAGATACAGGCGGAAATAGCTAAGCTTAAACAAAAAGATCCCAGCTTCAACGAGCAGGATTTTGAGAGCCATGTCCAGAATGCTTTCTACAAAATCCAGGAAGCCTGGGAGTCGCAGAACCTGAACATTGGCCGGCCGTACATGTCTGATCAAATCATGCAGCGATATGCTAACCAAATCAGTGATATTCAATCGCGAGGGGAGCGTAATGTGATTGAAAATATGGTGATCGGCCACCAAACCATCACCCAGGTCAAGAGTGACGAAAAATACGATTACATCACCGTCCGGATCGATGCCAGTGCCACCGATTATACAGTTGATAAGAACAACAAGATTATCCGCGGGGACCAGAAAATTAAGCCGTTTACCGAGTACTGGACTTTCATGCGCAAGGGTGATGTCAAGTCCGATCCCAAAAAAGGCGCTCAGGCCAATACTTGTCCTAACTGCGGGGCGCCACTGCAGCTGAATGCCACCGGGCAGTGTGAGTACTGTAATACGATTGTGACCAGTGGTGATTACGACTGGGTGCTTTCTGAAATAACACAGGCGCGCTAGTAGATAAAACAAAACGACCCGAAAAAGGGCCGTTTTGTTTTGTAGTTTTACTTATCGAATGCCTTGGGGAGTAGTTCTTGCGCATTTGCAGTAACAACCGAATCGTCAGTGGTGTTATAATCGATAACTTCTATATCATGACCTTGCCGCTTCACAGCTTCCAGCAGAAATTGCCGGCATTGGCCACAGGGGGTGATTGAATCGGCAGAGGCGACGGCAATTGCCTTGAGGTCGGTCTCGTCGGCGGCATTGGCGGCAGCCAGTGCGGCCTGTTCAGCGCAGATGGAGTCGTGGGCAACGCTCTCAAAATTTGCACCAGTTATGATCTTGCCGGTACTGGTCAGCACCGCCGCTCCCACCGGGAATTTGGAATAGGGGCTGTAGGAGTGCGCCATCGCTTTCTTGGCATCGGCAACGAGTGATTGGTATTCGATCGGGATATCCGCTAGCTTGGTATCTTCCATGTTTTTGGGTTTACTTGTTCTCTAATCTAGGTTACCATAAAAAGAAGCTAAACAGAAATTATGTCTACAGATCTAATCATAATTTTGGTTGTCGTAATGGCCGCTTTTGCCGTCATTTTGATATGGCAGCAGCGGTCTTTTCGCAAGCTGCAAAAAGGGGGAGATGTTGACGAAAATCTGAAAGGCTGGATAGAATCGACTAAGCAGGATATGGAAGAGATGAAACGGGAAGTTCGGGGTGGATTAGACAAGAATTCGGAGGTTTTGCAATCACAGCTGGGAGCGACTAACAAGGCCATTAACGAGCGCCTGGACAAAGCGGCCGCTTTTATGAAAACGATTGGCGACGAAGTTGGGCAAATGCGGGAACTGGGTAAAAGCATGAAAGATCTGCAGGACTTCTTGCAGTCGCCCAAGCTGCGTGGCAATGTTGGTGAGCAAATTCTCAGGGATTTGCTCGATCAGGTTCTGCCGGCGGCAAATTTTACCACCCAGTACAAGTTCAAGGAAGGCCAGGTGGTAGATGCAATTATCAAGACAGACAACGGACTGATTCCGATTGACTCCAAATTCCCGATGGAAAATGCCAAAAAGCTTTTTCAGGTTGAAACTGAAGAAGAGAAAACTGCCATTCGGCGTGAATTTGCCAAGGATGTCCGTAAGCACGTGAATGATATTTCCAAAAAGTATATTTTGCCCAGCGAAGGCACGGTTGATTTCGCGATTATGTATATACCTTCCGAGGCCGTCTACTATGAAGCGGTGGCCAACATTCCCGAGCTGATTGATTTTGGGCAGGAGAAAAAGGTCTTCATGGTGGCGCCCAATAGCTTTTACTATTTTCTACAGACTGTCATGCTGGGGCTCAAAGGCAAGAAAATCGGCGAGAAGGCCAAGCACATCATGGAAATGCTCGGCACTATCCAGCAGGAGTCGCAGAAATTTGGCGAGCAGCTGGGAGTGCTCAATCGCCATGTCACTAATGCGAAGAATTCGATGGATAATGTGTCGGGGGAATACGGGAAGCTGTCTGGTAAAATTGATCAGGTGAAGCTCTTGGAATAAATCAAACCCAAAATCCAAAAAGCAAACCCAAAGCAACTCCAAGTTTAAAGACAACTCCAAATGATTAGAGTTTTAATTTGAGCTTGGAGTTGCTTTGCTTTTGAACTTTGAACTTTGAGTTTGGGTTTTATTGTCCTCTTTGAGGAAATTGTCTATAATATTATCCATGCGTACCTCAATTGAAATCAACCGTTCAGCGCTGACAAACAATATCAAGGTTTTTCGGAAACTCGTTGGTAAAAAGCGAGTTTTAAGCGTCGCTGTAAAGGCCAATTCCTACGGTCACGGTTTAGTGGAGGCTTCAGGAATTTTCGTCAAAGCCGGGGCGGACTGGCTGATTGTTGATTCGGTGGAGGAGGGGATTGAGTTACGGGAAGCCGGTATTGATGTCCCGATTCTGATTGTGGGCTACGTGCCCCTCAAACAATTAGGGAAGCTTTTTGACTACGATTTCCGGGCGGTAGTCTATAACAAGCAGACGGCAAAGAAACTGTCGACTTTAGCCAACTCACGCAGAAAAAAAATCGGAGTCCATGTCAAAATCGAAACCGGCACCACCCGTCAGGGAGTCACCCCCAAAGAAATAATTCCGTTTATCAAGACAATAAAGTCCGATTATATCGATATCGAAGGGGCGCTGACTCATTTTGCCAATATTGAAGATGTCCTGGAGCATGATTTTGCGGATAAGCAGCTGGATATTTTTAAATCGACAGTTGAACTCTTGAAAGCTCATAAGCTGCCGCTCAAATATGTGCATTGTGCTAATTCCGGGGCGGCTATTCTTTTCCCGAAAACTCATTTCAACATGGTTCGGGTCGGAATCGGCGCTTACGGGATGTGGCCCTCCCAGGAAACTAAGCTGACGGCGATGAGAATGCACCGCAATCAACTCGGCTTGCAGCCGGCGATGACGGTGAAATCGATGATTGCCCAGATAAAAGATGTCCCGGCCGGTAGTTATGTTGGCTACGGTTGTACTTACAAGACGACTAAAAAATCAAAGATTGCCATTGTCCCGATTGGATACTTCGATGGTTATGACCGCAAGCTTTCTAATACTGGCTATGTTCTCATTCATGGGAAACGGGCGCCGGTGCGGGGGCGGGTGTGCATGAATATGATAATGGTTGATATTTCCGATATTTCCAACGTGCGGCTGGAAGACCCGGTGGTGATAATGGGTAAACAGAAGAGTGAAAGCATTACAGCGGAACAACTGGGTGAGTGGATTGGCACGATAAATTATGAGGTGACGACGAGATTTAGAGAAGGCTTGCCGCGGGTTATTAAGAAATAGGAACCCAAAAATCTAAAATAAATTAAAATTTTGAACTCCGCCGAGGCTGGGAGTTTTTTTGTTGAATTTTTATCTTGGGGTTTAAGCACCAGGGTTGGAACAAAAGAAAACGGGCGGCGAAAGCGTGTTGCTTTCGTCGCCCGTAGATTCACTAGCGGATACCCAGGATCTCCAGTTCCTGAATTCGCGCCTCCCAGGCCAGTCTTTTCTCCGGAGTACTCGGCTCCGGCAGCAGGCTCTGGCGGGTGCAAGCTAGCATGGCCTGCAGACTCTGGTATTCTCTGGTCAAACCGACGTTTGGCAGGATCTGATCCTCAATGGCAGCCAGGATCTCGTCGACAGTCAGTGTGCCGTCACGTCCGGCCTTGGCAACCAGTTCGTCCCGGAGTCCGGCGTAGGCAGCGGCGTAGTAACCGGTGGTAGCAGCTTCGATTCGGTCCATTTCCTCCGGCGAGAATTTCTCTCCGGAAGGCAGCACCGGCTTCAGCATCCAGTTCAGGAAGTCCTTACGGTCAGCTTCACTCGGATCCAGAATGGGCAGAATCAGGCTGCCGGCCCGGCCAACGCGTCTGAGGTCCGGAGAGAGCTGATGAATCCGGGCAGTGTCCAGCATCCAGAAGATGCGTCCTCGCCACTTGGGATCGGACATCATTTTCTGGAAAGCGGCTGTTGCCCGGCGCTCGGTAGGATGAACATCCTTGCCGACGCCACCGAACTGTAGATCCGCTTCCTCGATGTAGACGACCGCTGCATGCAAGGCATCCAGTACTCGGCGCAGACGCTCGATCAGGATGTCGGTACCCCCGAATTTGCTGGAACGGAAGTTCTTCAGGATCAGTACCGGCAGGTGGCATTCGGCCGCGATGGCCTGGGCCAGAAACGACTTGCCGCTACCGATCGGGCCGCAAAGCACAGCTCCGGTTAGAGCTCCCGTGCCAGTTCGCTGGATACGAGGGATGAACTCTTTCGAAACGTACTTCTTCAGCTGGCTGGTTCCGATGACGTCTTTGAGGGTATGCTCCGGACGGAGAAACCCAACGACGTCTTCGGCGCCCAGTGAGGCCTGAATGAACTCCTCAACCTTATCGGAAACATCCTTGGCTCGAAGCTTTTGTCCGCTGTGAACGGATTCGCGTAGTAGCTGCAGAGTGGCAGCGGTCGAAAGACCGGCGCAGTGCTCGGCCAGCTTGGTCTGTGAGCTCCAGAGGCGCAGCTCCATAGCGTCAGGTAGTCCGCGGTTGAACCAGGAAATGACATGGCGGTGACTGGAGATGTCAGGGGTGGGAATGGCGACGTTCATAATCGTCGGGATCCGGAGCACATCGGCATTGATCTTGCTTCTGAGCTCCGAAATCATGACAACCGTGTCGCCACCGTTCGTGAAGGCGGGATCTGCGAACCAATCGCGACAGGTGATAACCCGTCGCCGGTCCGGCTCGAACAGTCGGGACATCTCGGTGGCAGGCAACAGGAAGTGCGCGTCTTCGATGAGAATGAGCAGGGCTTTCGGCAGCACCAGCTGGCCTTGCTCGTTGCACCCGCGGGAGCAGGTGCACATTGCCCGCAGGAGCTCCAAAGCATCTTCGGGATTTTTCGCGGCTTTGGCCAGTCTGACGGAGAACTCCTGTGAGCCTTTGGCCCGTCCGCCGGCCCATTGTAGCCACGCTTTTTCGAAAAGTGTACGGTCTTCCTTGGAGACGAATCGAATCGGTTGGTACGGCTTGTAGGTGATGATAATCCTGCCTTCGGCCCGATCCCAGCGCTCCACCAGGTACTTGTCCAAAGGGACGTATTCCCCGATGGAATCGCCTTCGTCAGGCACGAAGAAGAGGTCATCGATGTTGCCGGTGAGCAACACGGCGTTGGCTTGGTGGGAGTTGATGATCTGTCCCAACCTGGCCATGAATGGATAGGTATAGGAGCGTTTCATCGTAGAGCCTTTTTGGTTCCGTGCTTGTCCCTGACCTCTTGCCAGAAAGTCCGAAAGTAATCGGCTGTCTGCAGGATGTCGGGATCATACACGGCCCGAAAGATCTCTTCTCGTTGCTGGGCGAAATCGTGGTAGTCGATCTTCATGTCTGGGGCGTAGACGGGAGCTGAGCGATCGTAAACGATGGTGGCGCCAGGAAAGGTCTCGAAAACCTGTTCCCAGTCCCAGTACTGCGAGATGCCGACTACGCGGTCGGCAACCGCAATGCCGGAGTTGAGCTCGTGGGTGACCAGCACGATGCTGGTACCGGAGAAAGGCCCGCCTGCTTCCTTGACGGTGACATTGATCTTGAGGAGCAGCTGGATCAACACCTCGATCGAGCGTTCATCGAGCCCGGTAAAAGGCTCGTCCAGCAGCAGAATGTCCGGGCGCATGATCATTGCTTGCGCAATGGCGACCCGTCTTTTCATACCGCCGGAAAGCTGATAGGGGTACTTGCTGGCTGCTTTCTCCAGGCCGAAGTCGGCCAGAAGATCACGAGCCTGCTCGAGCTGCTGGCGTCTGACCCGAAACCATTTCTGCCAGCGGAAGAATTGATCCGGCAGGCTTAGGTCACGCAGCATCAGTCCGTAGGCGACGTTCTTGACCGTCGTCATATACGGGAAAAGCGAGTTTTCCTGAAAGACGATGCCGCGATCTAGTCCGGGTCGGGTCACTTCTGCCGGGTCCCCATTATGGGGGCTGTCCGGCGGGGGGTGAATGATCACCTTCCCGTTTTTGGCCAGCTGGGTTCCCAGAATGGCCTTCAGTAGCGTGGTTTTGCCACAACCGCTGGGGCCGACACAGGCTACTGCCTGGCCGCGCACCAGCTGGCAGTTGATCTCGTGCAAAACGTTGTGCGGATTTGCCGGGTCCCCGAACCACTGGGAGACGTGCTGGCATTCCAGAGCAATGTTTTGCTGCATGGTGTCTGCCGACATTATTCTCCTCCTTGTGGTAGGTACCACGGGCACAGCTTGCGGCGCAGCCACAGCAGTCCGCGGTTCAAGAGATAGGTTACAAGCCCCAGTTCCGCCAGGTAGATGAAGATGACATTCATGTGCATCTGCCTCATCATGATGCGGAGCCGGAACCCGATGCCGACGTCAGCGATGATCCACTCAGCTGCGATGATGGCGATAAACGCCAAGGCCATTTGGATCCTCACGCCGTCGATGATCTTGGGCAACACCGTGGGCACGATTGTGTCCATGATGTTTTCTGCACTGGTAGCACCGTAGGTGTACGTGCGGTCAATGTATTCATCCGGGATGTCCTTGACGGCCAAGCTGATTGAAAGAGCCAGCATGGGAATCACCACGAAGGCAATCATGGCCACGAACATTGTTTCACCTGGGCTGAAAACAACGAAGAACGGCGCAATCAACGCCGTTACCGGTAGTGAACTGATCGGCACCAACAAGGTTTCGCAAAAGGCTGATACTCGGGGATAACTCCCCATTAGTACTCCCAGCACCACTGCGATCACGCAGCCGATCAGCATGCCGAGTAGGACCCGGCGTCCGGTGGCGACTGAATCCATGATGATCCAGCGTTCGCCCTCGAACTCATCTTCCTGAAAGGCTTTCTTGAAGCCCTCGGCAAACTGCGTGGCATTGGGCATGGTGGTGTCGTTCGGGAAACGATGCTTTTGTCTGAGCATCAGTCCCGTATAGACGGCTACCACCAGCACAATTGCCAGCAAACCGATAGCGGTGCGCTGTCGGCTGGTAATTGGCTGACGAATCATCCTTCACCTTCCTTTCTGTATCTTTCTCTAAGACATTTCCAGTTTTGATTTCTAGCATTGTCAAAGAACAATGCGTTTTTCCTCCTTTCTTCAGACTGTGATAATTCCCAGTTTGAAGAAAAGAGGGATTGGCGCGAAGCTGGAAGCTTGCGCCAATCCCTAAGTTGTCAACGAAAGGCTACTTGTCGTAGCCCTTGACCCAGGTGGGGTCGAAGCGGAGGTCGCAACGGCCGACTTCATCGGCGGTGCCATAGGCTACCGTCGGCGTTCGGTCGGTGGCGCCTCGAACCTTGATGAATCCCTGCTGATGGATCATGACCGGAGCCATGTGCTGCTCACTGAGGATCTTCAGGCCATCGGCCCGAGTTCCGTAGAACTTGCAGCGGGTCCGGATGTCCTTGATCTGCTCGGCAGTGAAGGAGCCGAACTTGGCTCCGACGGCTCGGTGCGCTCGGTCGCTCGTCGAGGCATCGGGAGAATCCAGCAACTTGTTCAGCTCGTAGTAGACCTCCACGATCAGGCCGGCGAACCTGGCGCCTTCCGGTTTCTGGAAGACGTCCTGGCCCATCACGACCATGTCGACGATTTCGCCCTCGATGGCCTTGGAATCGGCCACGACGTGATAGTCGGGACGCTTGGCCAAGGTTTCGGAGCGCATCGGTTCCCACAGGGCTCCGTACAGATTCTTGCCCTGTTGGATGGCGGCAGCGACCGCGTCCGGATCCATGGAGGCGAACGGGTATTCCTTCAGATCGAGCCCGGCCTCTTCCAGATTCCGAACGTAGTTGTACTCGGCCACGCTGACATCCAGGCCGTTGACGGGTTTCCCCTTCAGGTCGGTGAGAGCCTTGATGCTCTTGGGAACACAGATGGCGTCCGCACCGTAGCTGGTCGAAGTTGGTAGAATCGCGACGGCGGCTCGCTGCGGCGACAAGATCAGGATATCCAGGTTGGTAAGGCAGGCAGCCTCACATTCCCGGGCCCCGTACTTGCCGATGGTACCATCGTAGCTGTCCCACATGATCTGCATATCGACGCCCCACTTCTCTTCGAGTGGGCCGACCTTGCCGGCATCCTGGTGGATGAGGCGGGCGGCGTGGGCGACGAAGAAGGCGGACCAGCTGGGATACTCGGAAACGGAGATGCGGTAGACCGGCAGCTTGCCGGCCATGGTGGTGACCGGAACGATGAGCAGGCCCAGCGCCACGATCAGAATGGTCAAACGGTACTTCATTTTTCTTTCCTCCTTCACGATTGATGAACGAAAAAGGTAGCCCGTGGTCAGGTAGTGTCACCGGACCACGGGCGAATTTACGGTGCTGAGGCGCTAGTCCTCGGGAACGGAGATGTCCACCTCGGCGGCGAGCTGCTGCTCGGCCTCGCTTGGCTTCTTCTCCTCATCCTCGCCCCAGAGCTCGGCGTCGAGATCATCCAGGTGCTCGGAGCCTTCGACAGCCTCCAGCAGTTCGTCGAGCTGGCGGTCGCCGGCAGTTCCGGCCATAGCTTCGGCCGAATCGGCCCGGGCCACAGCCTCGCGTCGCAGTCGCTCGAGTGTCGAGAGACGCTCGCCGGTGCGGTCTTCGGAGATCCCAGCTTCCATGTCGGCGAGTCGCTGTCGTTCCTGGGCGGACAGAACGTCGGCGATGGCCTCGTGCTTGTCCTGAGCGACCTTCTCCATGCGGCGCTGCTGTTCTCGGAGGCGACGGACGTTGCGGTCGATCCGCTCGGTATACTGCTTGATGTTGGTCTGCAGCTCTTCCTCGCGCTGCTTCTTCTCGGCCAGAGTGGTCGAGTAGTCCTTGAAGGCATCGCGGAATTTGATGAAATCCGGATCCTTCTCGATGGCGGCGCGATCCAGGCCTTCACCTTCGAGCCTGGCCTTGATCTGCGCCAGCTTCTGCTTGGCGGCGATCACGGCGCGCTCGAACTTGGTGATGTCGCCGGTCAGGGCTTCGAGCTGTGCGAGACGTCGCTCGCGCTCGGCCCGGATGCTGGCATCGACATCCATGTACTCGCGGATGTTCGTCTTCAGCTCTCGGATGACGGCGTCGTACTCAGCCCTCATGGCGTCGGGATCCTTGGCGATTCGGTCCGCAGCCCGATCGGCGCGACCCGTGAAGATCGCGATGAACGAGCGCAAGACCCTTCCCAGTGCTCTGAACATTCTGTGCTCCTTTCTGTTGTTGCAAGTTATTCTTCTTCAAGAAGTTCCTCGCAAACCTCAGGGTTTAGCATGTCACGTTGCTGCTGGCGGACTTTCTTGTCAATCCGCAAGCGTTCTTCCAGTTCGTGCCTGATGGAAGATAGAGTGGTGTCAGTGGCTGGTGCCGCTACCGGCTCCAGATCCTGGATACCACTCACAATTCCGGTAAGAGACTGGACACTGGCTTCGACCTCGGTAATGAGATCTCGCCGTCTAGCCTCTAGGGCCTCACGGGCCGGTCCGTGGTTTAGATCATCCACCTTGCGATAAAGAGCCAGCGATTGTTCCAACTGGTCAACGCAGGAGTAGAAGAGTTTATTCACCAACGACATGACGTCGTGGGTAAGGCGACCACTAAGGGCCCTGGCCCAGGGTTCGTTTTGCTCAAACCCAGCTCTGAGCACTTTTGTGATCTCACGGAGTTCTTGTAGTAGCTGTTCGGTACGGGGATCGTCATCGTAGTGCAAGTCTGTGTAGAGCTTGTCCAATCTGGCGGTTCGCTTTTCCTGCTCTTTGCTCTGAACACGGATGCGCGTTTCTTCCGCCAGCTTGTCAGACTCCAGTGTGAAGCGAGTGATGGCGATACCAGGTCCCAGAACAATGCCGACCAGGCCACCCAGAGCAGCCAGCGGCATACTCAGAGCGACACCGGCACCCAGGGCTGTTACTCCGGCCAGAAAGGGGCCGATGGTAACCGGACTGGTAATGAGATTCAAGAGGTATTCCTTACGGAATGCCTTTCTGTCCATAGCGGCCTCCTTTCTGAGGCAAGGGGATCAGTAGGGTGCCTGTGCCAGTTCCAGCACGACACACGCCTGATCCGTTTTCGATTTCTTGGCGGTTTCCGCTCGCAGGCGGTTCGCCGGGATTCCGTAGTTCTTGAGATAGGTAACGACAGCGTCAGCTCGGCGCTTGGCCAAGAGCTTGTTGGCATCGCTGTCACCGTCGCCCAGGGTGTGTCCCTTGACCTTGATGTAAAAGTCGGACAACACCTTGAGCTCCTCGGCAGCGGTTTCGATGTCAGTTTCCGAAAAGGCACTGATATCGGCACTGCCGCGCCTGAATTCGATCGGTGCAATGCGCTTGCTGCCGGACGGCACCAGTGCTTGCCACTGCGCTTCAGTAAGTGCGGGAAGCACCGTAGTGCCCCTCACTCCGGCGAGATCATTCGCCGAGGGGCCGGCACCATCGATGAGATTGACTCGCTTGGCGGGGTGGAAACCCTCGCCGTGCAGCGCGCGCAGAATCCCGTCGTAGTAGAGCGTATGCTCCTTTCCCGGCAGGGGATGGTGAGCCAGAGCGTTGGTTGGCAGGAGAACTTTCTCGATCAGGAACGAAATCACGTCCTCGAGAGGACGGATTCCGGGGTTCTGCTCGATGTTGAAATAAGCGTAGTTCTCCTTGCAGTTTGTCCACCTGATGCCAGCGGCGATCTGTTCGGCTTGCTGGCGGCTGACACTTTCGCCCTGAGCCTTGGCGTCGGCTACAATCAACTCAACCATGCGGTCTTGCTGAGAGTAGTAGTAAAGGGCTTTGAGATAAGCCTCGACGATGGTTTTGACCAAGTCCGGGTTTTCGCCCAGAAAAGACCTTTCTGCGTAGAGACCATCCAAGATACAGCCCTTACACTGGGACGAATCCAGGAGCACGATCACATCGGGATCTTTGCGCGCCAGCGACACGTACGGCTCCCACAGGACATAAGCCCGGGGAAGTGCACGGTTGGCGCTCATCATCTCCCGATAGACGGCTTCGGCGTCATCTCGGTGGATAGCCCAGTCGGTCGGCATCATATCCAGAGCCCACTGAGCAACCATTACTTGCGCAATGGTTTCAGACGGCGAGCTAGGCGGCAAAACGATCCGGCCTTCGGCGCAGTTGAGGGCGTCGATGTTGGGAACGGCGCTCTTGAATGCCACGATAGCATCCGCGCCGACCGTCTCATCAATTCCCACGATCTGCGAGGCCGGGTACAAGTTGCCGGCTTTCACGCCCGCCTTGATGTAGCTTCCGATCGGGAAGACTGCGAACGGGACTTTGCCAGCCGCGAGCATCTCGACTCGCTTCTGGTAGTCCAGAACCGGTTTGTAAGCCCAGCGAATGCCTTGCTTGGCCAGAGCGTTTTCGAAGCTCTGGGAGCGCAAGATGGCATAACCGCTGAACCCGTCGCCCAGCCATTCCAGCTCGGTGTGATACTGGGACTGCGAACTGGTCGACTTGACCAGCCGCCCTTTCATCATCGGCTTGACGATGAAACGATATCCCAGCGCCAGTGCGGCGATGAGGACAATCCAGGCAACCACCATGATAAGGATGCCCTTACGTGAACGTTCGGCCATGACGGCTCCTCCTTCCTTCTGTTTTCATCTGAAAACCTGAGGTTGTTGTTTCGTTGACAAGTTGTAAATGTTCCGAAGAGGCACAGGCCTCTTCTTTCCCAAAAAACCAAGTGTTTGGTTATTCATGGAAAGGAGAGGTGGGAGGGGCTGCCACTTGCGTGACAACCCCTCCCTACCAGCTGTGTGTGTTTGTGCCGTTGCTACAGACTGCCGAACATGGCTGCCAGCAGGCAAATGACGATCACCACCGCTATGATGATCAGGAGGATCATCAGAAAGCCGGATCCGTCACCGGTCCCAGGCGGAACGGTGGTGCCGGGCTGCTGGCTGGTATTGGCGCTTGTCTGTGAGCTGCTGTTGGTCTGGTTGGCAGCGTGGGCTGCCTGTGATTGAGGCGATTCGCCGATCGGGTGGTTGCCGGAACTGGCGAGCGCGTTGATGGCAGCGCTGGCAAGTTCCAACGGAACGGAAGCCAGGAGGTCGTAGGGATCCTCGCCGCCGTAGTCATCGCTGCCGCCGTCGCCGACTTCAGCCAGTACATCGGAGATGGCTCCCTTCAGTACGGCCGAGTCTTTGACGTTGCTGTAGCTGTGGACTTTGGTGGCCAAGATGTGGTCACTGTCCATCTCAACACCGATGCAGTCAACACGGATACCTCGGGACAGGATGTCCGGGGTATAGCGATTGACCAGGTTGGTGTCCTGGGCCTGGCCGTCCGTGATTACCAGCAGGCGGTAGGTCCCGTACCCATGCTGCTTCTGTCGTGAGGCAAGCAGGGCGTCGGCGGCGACCTTCATGTAGGCCCCCAAAGGGGTGCCCCCACCGGCTTTGACCCGGCTCACCGCATTCTTGAATGCGGGCTTGCGCAGGGGTCCCAGCGGATACGTCCAACGTGTCTTGTCCTCGGGAAAAACCAGGAGGCCGACATTGGTTGCATCCGGAATGGAATCGATGGCCGTCTTGACCGCCTCGCGGGCATCCCTGATCTTCTTGCCCTCCATCGATCCCGAAGAATCGAGGAGGATGACCAGGTTGTCCGTGAACTCGGCGGCGCTGACCAGACTCGCCGACAGTAGCCAGACGGCTACCAAGGCGAGGCTGATCCAGGGGAGAGCGTGAATCTTCTTCATGCTACTCACCCCCTAAAAGTCGAAGTCAGCCGGCTGCATTGCCTCCGCTGACACCGACACCAGCGCGCACTCGACACGCATGTTGGCAGCCGCTTCCTGCTTGTTCCGCGGCTTGGCGTTGAACGGTTCCCGGATACCGACTCCCTGGACGGTGATCTGGCTGGCATCCAGCCGGATTCCCTTGGACTTGGCATAAGCCAGGAGTTCATCCCGGAAAGCCTCAGCCCGGTCGGCAGAGAGTCTTAGTGCCACCGTCATCACTTCCCGTGGGTCCCACTGGGCGTGACCGTCGAACTGGCCACTTTCCACCAGGCGGACCATCTCCTTGGTTGCAGTCAGATTCAGGGGTCTGCCGTTGAGAGAATAGCTCCAGTTACCTCGGGATCCGCTTCGTTTGATCATCTCCTTGGCCATGCCGGCGTTGATCAGGTGTAATAGCGTCTTGGTTGGATCGGTGTGTCCCCGAACAGCGACGGTAGCACCGGAGTACTGGCTGGCCAGCTTGATGACCTCGTCGAAATCACGGCCGTACTTGGACCGGTCGAAGGTGCGCTGATTGGGTTCGAAGTAGGTGCAGAAGCTGTACTTGGTCTTCTCATCCAGCTGTCCGCCGGCGGCCAGGGCTTCGATCTCGTCGGCTACGGCTTCCGGCTTGAAACGGGCGGTCTGGACCACGGAGGTGTTTCGGAGGTTGTTCTTGAAGGTGGGGGAGTTCCAATCGAGGGCGGACGGGAGCAGATCGATGCGGCGAGTGGCGTAGCCCAGCGTCGTGGCCATGTCTAGCGACTTGGCGTTGAAGGCGTCAAAGCCGGTGACGTTGTTCTCCTCAGTGAAGAAAACGACATTGCCAGGGTGACCAACCGGCTGACAGTCCAGGAAAAGGCCGTGGGCTTCATCCATGTTCGGGACCACGTCTTTGCCGAAGAAGTTGATGGCGGTCTGCAGCGTGGCGCGGTAGTTGCGATCGCGCGGGTTCTTGCGCAGCTGCACCATCTTCTCGGCTTCCTGGAGATACGCAACTGTCAGCTTTTCGCACCAGGCGGAGTGGCTCTGGTAGAAATCGCTGCGCACAGCGACGACGTCCGCGATGGAACGTCCCAGCTCCGAAGTCGAAATCAGACGGTGTGCATCGGCGACCGTACCCTCGGCTCCCGGATTCTCCGGGTCGCCAAGCAAACCGAACATATCGGGTGTGACGACGAAGCAGGCATCGATGGATCGATCCTTGGCGAATTTCACCGCCGGCCCCTTGGGACCGCTGATGTCATCCACCCAGACGACCTTGATGTCTGACCAGGTCAGGCCGGCCGTTTTCAGCATGTCATCGAGCATGCCCACGTGTGGTCCGCCCTTCTGCAGACATACTGTTGCTCCCTTCAACTGGGAGAGCTGCTTGATGTGCTTGCGGGCGATACAGTGGTCACCGCGCGACCAGGTCATCTGGAACAGAATGATCGGCTTGGTGCGCGAATCGTTGCCGACGGCTTCGCTCGCCATGGCAATCATGCGGTAGGTGCCGCGCAAGAACGGAGTCTTGCCGGACATGTAGTTGCGGACCTGCCCGTAGAAGTCATCGCCGGGAATCAGCTTGATGCTGACTCCGAACTTGTTGAGCGTCGATCCCCGCTGAGTGATGACGTTGTTCCCGTTGCCGGAGAACCACATGTATTCACCACCCCACAGAATCGCGGGCATGTCGTAGGTCTGGGCCTCACGGACGGTTCCGATTGTGACCCGGCCGAGATCCTGGCTGAAGCTCGAGACGAGCTTACCGGCATTCGCCGGCACGGTCAGGGTGGCGATCACCAGGATCGCCAGGAACAGAGTGTAACTTCGCATCTTCATCATTGGTTCCTCCTTTATATGAAGATGGGCCTCGCGGCCAGTTTCAGTTTACAAAAACAAAGAAGGCTCCCGCCTTCCTTAGGTTTGGCACAAACTTTGAATGTACAAAGTGTTTTTCGCTACGACAGAATTTTACCTCCTTGTCAAGTTAAATCGTCGTGGCAAAATTGAAACACAGCTATTCTTAATAGCAGAAGAATATGTTTTTGTCAAATATTTGCGGCCATTGCTATGCGACAAATTGCATTTATTGGCAAGCAAAAAAAGAGAGCAACGACTAGTGTTGCTCTCTTTGTATAATTTGCTTTCTATTTAGCGTAAGCTTTCTTGATATCGCTAATTTCAGGAGGAACTTCTGTTTCCATTGTCACTAGCTCTTCGCCCGGGGCCTGAACTTCGATCACCAGCTTCCACGGTTCGCCTT
>Ga0180433_10005337_pt1 | contig 17462 bp, 12 predicted proteins | sample SS_ome_8_FD_132980 | JGI IMG/M metagenome (GOLD analysis project Ga0180433, IMG submission 132980) | Hypersaline lake sediment archaeal communities from the Salton Sea, California, USA - SS_1_D_1 metaG | ecosystem: Environmental > Aquatic > Non-marine Saline and Alkaline > Hypersaline >... | reverse complement strand
CAAGACCTATGAACAACTTGAGCAACGACTGAAGATGGTTCTGGGTCAAAAGTCATCCTCTCGTCCTCGTTATGATGAAGAGACTGATAATGAAGATAATGATCGTGGATCTTATACTCCTGACTTTAGTTCTCGTCGTTCTGAACCTGAAAACGACTTCAACTCTCCAGATATTGTAATGAAAGAATCAAATTCTGAAGAAGAGGATGATGCTTTGTCGTACTTCCAAAGGTTGGCAGAAGAGTGATTACTGATAAAGTCTAATATTATCAGCACGTTTTAAGGTTTCACTTATATACTGAGTGGAACCTTTTTTGTATGTCATAATTTCATCAAGATCATCTTTAACTACACTTAAATAATCTTCTTTTAATAGAAAAATATTTCTTTTTTCATTTTCAATTTCTTCTTCATATTCATAATTTGATACTGGAATTGCTATATTACTTAAATTAATTTGTTGGTTGGTAAAGAAATCGAAATAAGAAATTGAAAAATCTGGATCAACCTGCAATCCTTCAGAAACAATAGTTACCCCTCGACTGTTTTTTATTTCTGGAGTTTTATAATGATGAATTGAATCATATATTGTTGTATAATCTCCATATTTTCTTAACAAATATGTATCAAAATTTTCTTGAGTCATAGGCCATTCTGTTTGAACATTAATAATATTATTACAAACAAGAACTAACCAATCTAAATTTGAATCTCCATAAAAATTATATGCAACATTATCTGGTCTATCATTTCCTTGTATTTGATATTTTGTAAACAATGTAACATCTTGAAAAATATCTTCACGAAGAACTCCTTTTTTAAAAAAGTTTTTTACTTCAATGTAATCAGAAATTTTAGAATCTGGAAGTCGATTAACATATTCAAAATTTGGTATTTGCTTGAAGTAGTTTGACATTTTAGAAACCTATTTCTGTGTCTACGTTATTTTGAGAATTTCCATACTCATCATTAAATACTGGATCAAGTTCTTGAAACTGCATTGTAATCTGATAGGAAACCATTGCTCCATCATAATACGTTGCATAATTTCCCTCTGGAGTATAGTTAACAGAAAATGCTAATAAGGCACATTCTTTAAATTTATTTAAGAAAGCATGTTCTCGATTTTGGTGCAAATATTCGAGTTGAAATGTATGTGGTGATTTGAGAAACAAATTTGATTTAGTTCTAATCGGAGACATTCCTTGTTTGAAAAATCTAATTATAGATCTAATTACTTTTGCTTCCTCCTGACTTCTTGCACTTAACTTAAAACTAAAACTAAATTGCCTTAGTGTTGGAGAATTAAATAAAAGTTCTAAATTTGGATTTTGTATGGCACCAGTAGTTCTTGATAATAATCCAGTAGTTCCTGTTGCAGATTCAGCAAAATATGCTGCTACTGCTTTCTTAACGTCTTCTGAATTATTGGATATTGACCCTGCTATTTTTTCTGCTACTTTTGCTGCTTCTTCTCCACCACCAGTTATGAATCCAAGTCCTCCGGCTGCAACTGCCACCTCTAAAGCACCCATTCTACCTTCTCCCCAAGAAACTTGGTTTTGATCTGAGATTCCTCCTGGAACTGGTAAAATTACATTTCCAATAATTTTTCTGTCTTTTGATGAACTTGACGTTGATCTTTGATTAAATCCAAATCCAGATTGATTAAGTGTACGGGGAACATACTCAAGCATTTTAAATTTAATTACATCTTGATATTCATTTTTTAAAGTTGTTGGATATACTAATCTTTGTGGAAATTGAGTTCTTGTTCCCTGTTGATTTTGAATTGCAGACAGTTGTAGAAGAGTAGATGGACTCGTTGTTCCTTGAGATATGGGAGATGTATTTAATTGCTTAGTTGATAATGCTTTTTGCTGATCAATGGGTATATTTTCTTTATCTGCAGCAGTTATAATTTGTTGTTGAGTATTAGTTTTAAGAGCACCTTCTTTTAATGATTTCTGGGCATCCGCACCAAAATATGGTTGATTTCTATTAAATGGATCATTTTTAAAGTCCCATTTACCAGAATTTCCAGTGCTAGTTGCAGCAACGACGGGAGATCCTAAAGGAGTTTGATAATAAAGTATTTCGTGCTTTACTGTGTCTGAATCAATTTTTCCGTTAGAGTCAACATTATATGTTGTTCTTGTTGAAGTATATAACTTCGTTCCATTGGCACCAACTTTTGTTTCTTGTTTATCGCTTGTAATTGTTTTTGTTGCCATTACACAATGGTTTTTATTTATTTAGAAGAAATTTTCCATATTGAAGTGAAAGTAAATCATCAAGTTCTTCTAACTTTACTTCATACAAAAGTCCTGCCACTTCTGGCCAAGTATAATTTCTATATTTTCTCCAGTGAAAATTTAATCCACGAAATCCCCATCTTTGCAATTCTGTACATACAATCAAAGGGTGTTGATCATATTCAAGACCTGGAGTTTTTGCATTATATACAAATGTATATAAACCCCCTTCTTCTGGTATTGGAGTTACCGTGTTGTTTAATGCTTGCATAATTTCCAGCATTCTTTCTTCTGGATCATGCGTTCTTAACATCAAATCTTCTTTTATTGGTTCGATTCTATTTCTGGGGTTTCTTAAATTTCTTAATCTTCTTTCTTCTTCTTTTGCGTTAATCTGTGCTTTAACTTCTTCATAAGAAGGACCTCCCCTTCTTCTTTTAGCAGGTCTCGCCATTATTTGGTTTCTTCTCCGTTATTATTTAGAATAACCAAAGAGTTCTTTTTCTGTAACTATTTTAAATTCTATCAGTCTATCTTCACAAAATTCTTTTGCTGCTTTCCATTTTGCTTGATTGACCGCATATGTTGCACATTCATACAGATAGGATTTGGTTGCTCTTGATTTTTTGATTGGGGGTTTCGTTTGTTTTTCTGGTTTAACTTCAACTACATAAGTTTTGATTTTACCAGTGCTTTCTTTAATTTTAATGATAAAATCTGGAAAATATTTATGAACTTTGTTATCTGTTGGGGAAATGTATGGTATATAAAATTCTTCCGATCCCCAAGATATTACACTTTCATTTAAATCGCACCAATGACAAAATTTTCTTTCCCAACTACTACGACAAATAATATTATTTGGATCACCCTTATATTTTTGTGGGTAAGATGGTTTATATTTACTTTTGATACTTTCTGCCATACATAATATATAAGGTCATAAGTTATTTAGATGCCTAAAGCAAGGACATTATCTGAAATAAAATCTAATTTATTACATCCATCTACAACTTCTCATTTTGAAGTTGAAATTCCTATGCCTAAAAAATTATCAAGGAAATATTTGAGTGACAATGGAATAAATTTAGATAATAATGGAATTGAAAAATTACGTCTTCTGTGTGCAGAAGCTTCTTTACCTGGATCTAGTTTTGCTACTTTAGAACTTAATAATGATTATACTGGAGTAACCGAAAGACATGCATATAGAAGAATATATGATGATAGAATAGATTTTACTTTTTATGTTGATGCAGAAACTTATTTGCCAATTAGAATATTTGAAACTTGGATGAAATTTATTGCTCAAGAAGCAAGTGTTGCTGGACAACCTGATAAAGGAGGAATGACTTCTAGAGATAAAGCATATTTTTATCGATTTAATTATCCAGATGACTATATGTTAGATGAAGGAATGAAAGTTATTAAATTTGAACGAAGTAGTTATACCTCAAAAAGAAATAGAGCATCAACAATAGAATATGAATTTATTCGAGCATATCCAATAAGTGTTTCTTCTATGCCTGTTTCTTATGAATCATCTTCTCTTTTGAAATGTACTGTTTCTATGACATATATTAGATATATTTTGAATAGAATTGCTGATCCCCCACCTCCAAATGTTCCAGCACAATCTCCATCTGTTAAACAACAAGCAGCTTTTAATACTGCAGCACCTCAAAGTATTGCATCATATGGAAATACTTATGGTCCAGGAACTGATTTTACCTTTAGAGATGCTGCCACTGGGGAAAGAGCAGATGGTAAAAGTGATGGTCCCCTCCTAACTACTAGACAAGCTTTGGGATTGGATCCAAGATAAAAAACTAAAAAAAATCTTTCATTACATTTGCCCACTCACTATAAATAATCATACTGAAATTAACTATAGGACATTATGCCTTTACCAAAAATTGCTACACCAACTTATGAACTTGAATTGCCTTCGACTGGAGAAACAATTCAATATAGACCTTTCCTTGTAAAGGAAGAAAAACTTCTTGTGATTGCTTTAGAGAGTGAAGATACAAAACAAATTACTACAGCAATCAAGTCAGTAATTAAAAATTGTATTATTACAAAATCAGTAAAAGTTGAATCTTTGCCCACATTTGACATTGAATATCTTTTCTTAAATATTCGTGGAAAATCTGTTGGAGAAGAGTTAGAAGTTAATGTTATTTGTCCAGATGATCAAAAAACACAAGTTCCAGTAAAAATTCTTTTAGACGATATTAAAGTTAAAAAAATTGAAGGTCATACAAATAAAATTAAAGTTGATGAATCAATTATGATGGAAATGAAATATCCATCTCTTGATCAATTTATTAAAAACAATTTTGATTTTAATGATAAAAATGCAATGGATCAATCTTTTGAGTTAATTGCATCTTGTATTGATAAAATTTATACTGAAGATGAAGTATGGGCTTCTGCAGATTGCACTAAAAAGGAAATGAATGAATTTTTGGAATCTATGAATTCTTCTCAGTTTAAAGAAATTGAAAAGTTTTTTGAAACGATGCCAAAACTTTCTCACACTATTAATGTAAAGAATCCAGAAACTGGAAATGAAAATGAAGTTGTTCTTGAAGGGTTGGCAAGTTTTTTCGTATAGCCTTAGTTCATATGGATCTTGAGAACTATTTTAGGCTTAACTTTTCTTTAATGCAGTATCATAAATATTCATTAACAGAGATTGAGAATATGATCCCTTGGGAAAGAGATATCTATGTTGGATTATTGCAACAGCATCTTGAAGATGAAAAGTTAAAACATCAACAGCAGATGAGTAATGCCCACTTCTAAAGCTCAAAAATTAAGAAAGGCATATGAATTTAAACTCGGAAAAAAGTTAACTTCTAAACTTTCCGATGAGCAAATTAGTTTGCTGTCGAAATTTTATAATTCTTTAAGTGAAGCAGAACAGAGAAAAATAGACTCTAAAATATTTAAAGGAGAAACAAATGATCTTTTTGACATGGCAAAAACCATGTCAGAAGAAAATACCGGTACTTATAAAACAAAATCTGTTAAAATAAAATCAACTAAAATTTCACCAGCAAAACTTTTTGGTGAAGATAAATATCAAAAATATATTAGTGAACTCGTTTCCCAGGGAACAATTGAAGGCAGAGAATTGACCCCAACAGAAAGAAAAGAGGGGTTTAAAAAAAGAAATAATAAAGTAAGTTTTGAAAAATTTGTAGAAAAAATTGTTACTACAAAAGCAACAAAAGCAGCAGCAAAAGTAAAACCTCCAATTGCAGTTGGATCCACTTTTTTAGGTGGTCCTATTGTAAAATCACCTTCAAGTGCTATACAAAAATTTGTTGGCAATAAAGATACTCAAACAAAAACTGGAGAGGATATATCTTCTATTTTATCTTCTATTGATTCTATATTAGAAACTCTTAGAAAACAACAAAAAATTGAAAAACTAACAGACCAATACCAAAGAAGAAAATCAGAACAAGAAAAGAGAAAACTTGCAGAAAATAAGTTAGAAAAAAGATTTAAAAATTTAAAAAAAGCAGCAGAAAAAATTATTGCTCCAGTTAAAGGAATTCTTGATAAAATTATCAACTTCTTTACGCAAATTTTATTGGGTAGAGTTGTATATAAATTAATAGAATGGATGGGTGATCCAAAAAATGCCAGTAAAATTAAATCTATTATTAGATTTCTTGGTGACAATTGGCCAAAACTTTTATCGTTATACTTAATTTTTGGAACATCTTTAGGTAAGTTTGTTAGAGGTTTAGTTAAAATTGCAGTAAGAGGTACTGCAAAACTTATTGCCGTTGCAGCAAAACTTGCATCCAAAGTTATTGGTGGTAAACTTGGTGGCAAACTTGGAAATTTTGGTAGATTTTTAGGTGGGAGAAAGGGTAAACTTTTAACTGCAGGATTAGAAGCTGCTGTAACTATTGGTGGAACAGTAGCTTTAACTAAAGGACTTGAGGGAGGACTTGGTGAAGAACAAAATACAAAGCCTCAAAAGTTTTCTGGTGGTGGGCAAGTAAAACTAAAATTACCTACCTTTAGTGGCGGAGGATTCAACTTTAAAGGTATGTTGGGTGGATCTCCTTTTGGATCTATGTCTGGTCCTGTCGGTGGGACAGAAAATATGCAAAGTGGTTATGTAAGTGGTGAAAAGGGTGTAGATAAAGTACCTGCAATGCTTTCTGATGGTGAATTTGTAATGTCTCGTGGGGCAGTTCAAAAGTATGGTGTTGATACCTTAGAATCAATGAATGCGGCTGGAGGTGGAACCAATAAGCCAAAAATTATGAGTGGAACCACTTATGCTGCTGGTGGTGGATTGATTGGAGATGCTAGAAAGGGTTTGATTGATGTTTATAATTGGTTTAATTCTCAGGGAGTAAATTTACAAGATCCAGATACTTGGTCTGGAACTGGTGGAAAATTTGCTACTGGATTTGCAAATACATTTCAAAGTGGAGTGAATCAATTTAAAAATTTTGGAGTAAATCAATTTAATAATGCTAATAATTATTTTACATCAGGTAAACTAGAAAAAGATATTACCAAACTTATGCAATCTGGCACTCAACTTGGTGCTGGACTTTATGATACTGGGTTGAAGTCTGGAACTGGTCTTTATGACACTGCGATGAAGTTTGGTGCTGGTGTTTTTAATAATGTAAAAGATATTGATTTAAACAAAGTAGCAAAAAATCTTAATGAAGGAAAAAATAAAATTGTTGATTCTGCTTATAAGGGGGTATTTGGTGGATTAATAAAATCTGAAGAATCGAGATATGTTACTCCTGAAAAATACGCAAGTCTTTCTGAAAAAGAAAAATTAGATGTTCTAGTTAAAGATCCAAATAAAAAAGGATCAACAGAAACAGCATTAACTTTAAGAAATCAAAAAAGACTTGAAAAACAATCAGAATTTGTGAGAGGAATATATGATCCAGAAAGAGACAAAGGTATGATGGGATATTTGAAAAAACAATATCAAGAAGTTATGCGAGGAGGAATTCTTCCTGATATTGGACCTCTTGGACAAGCTGCAACTGGATTTTATGACCCCATTGTCAGTAAATTAACTGGAGGAAAGATAAAAAAAGTAAGTTCAATGGCATCCGCAGTTCAAATGACATTAAAGGGCCTTCTTGGACCTCTTGGTTCATCTGTAAGAGTTGATGCATCTCCTATAGTTGAATATAATAAATCTTTGATGGATTTTGCTATTAAGAATAAACTAATGGATTCCAAAGGAAACTACTTAGTAGGAAAACAATCCTGGTCAAAAATGCTTGGAGATGATGCATATGTAATGACAAAAGATCCAGAAACGGGCAAAATGGTTAGAGGTGAACATCTATATGATAAGATGCAAAGAGAATCTGCTGGATCTGGTGCTGCTGCTAAAATTGCTAATTTTGGATTAGGTCAATTTTCATTTAAGGTTGGAAAAGACGGAAAGGCGATTATTAATGATACTTGGGATTCTAATAATACGGCTGCTTATTATTTTAATGAAAGTCAAGAAGCTTTAAAAAGGGGTGATGTATATAATGCACTATTTAAGGGATTTTCTGGAGTTTTGAGAGTTAATCAAAATACTGCTCTTGGATTGGGAAATCGAGGGTTCGCAAATGTTACTCCTGCTGGTATTGACATAAAATCAAGAAGTTTATTTAAAAATGCTTTAAATTCATCACCAAAACAAACTACACCAACACAAATTGCAAAAACACCACCAAAACAAGCATCAGTAAAACCTTCTACACAATCTAAACCAAAAGTAACTGTTATATCTAAACCAAAATATCAAGGTAAGGGAGCAAGAAGATCTTCTGCATCAAAAACTCCCAACTTTAGTGCTGGATCAAAGTCAAGAACAAAAATTAATATTTTAGGAATTTCTATCTAAAATGGCAATTAATCCTCAGAAGATGCTACCTTCTTCAAGAAAAGCAAATAATTCTTTGGCAAAGTATTCAAAAAATTCTAGTGCTATTAAGAGTATTAAACTCAAAGTGATTCAAATTGATAAACTTTTGAAAGGAACTTTAGCAGATGATAAAAAGAAACTTGATGATGAAAAAAGAGAAGATAGTAAAAAGCGGAGAGAAGATATAGAAGAAAAATTAGAAACTAAACCAAAAGCAGAAAAAGGTAAGATTAAAATGCCAAAAGTTCCTAAAATGGGATTTTTGGATTGGATTAAAAATTTTATTGGAAATATTTTGCTGGGATATTTTGCAGTTAGATTGGTTGATCATTTGCCAAAAATATTACCTATTTTGAGATTTATTGGAAAAGCAAGTGATTTTGTTATAGATGTTGGTGGAAAACTTTTAAATGGATTGGTAACTTTTGTTGACTGGGGATATAAAGCATATGATGCCACCAGGGGATTTATAAAAAATATTGGAGGAGAAAATTTTGCAAAGATCTTCGATAAGTTTAATGGAGCTGTAGGAACTCTTATTGATACTGCTGTAATTGCTGCAATAGTTATAGCAACTCAAGGAAGAGATGAAAGTTGGGGTCAAGGACCTCAGAAACCTAGAAGAGGGGGAAAACCAAGAGTAACTACATCTGGTGGTGGTGCTGCTGGTAGACCAGATATAAGAAGTCCTTTTCGACAAAAACCAACTGTTACTACCGGTCAAGGTGGAAAACCCGGAGGATTTAGACTTCCTGGAACTGGTCCTAATGTTACTGGAGGTGGTGGACCTAAACTTAAGTTACCAAAGGGGATAAAGGCTAGAGGCGGTTTACTTGGATTGGTATTTTTAATTCCAGATCTAATTGATGCCGGAATGTTAGTATCTCAAGGAAGAGGAAAAGATGGTCTAAGAACTCTTCTAAGTGCTGTTTCTGGTGTTGTTGCTGGAATGGCTGCATATTCTGCAACACTTGCAGGGGCTGCTGCACTTGGAATAACTGGTGTAGGATTACCTGCTGCCATTGGTCTTGCGGTTGCTGGACTTGCTGCATCATCTGTTGCCGGTGCTGCTGCATATAATCTTGCTGATGCTGGACTTAAAAAAATGGGACTGGTTGATAAAGATCCAAAAACTGGAAACCCATACACATACAGAAGTGGTGGAATAACAAGAGGTGGAAAGAGAGTAACTGGAGCAAGAAGAACTCTAAGTAAAGGAATAAAGGGAAGATATAAAAGAAAAACTCCTCAAAAACCTGGAGAAATAAAAATAGATCCAGGATCTAATGTTGGTGGTGAAGAAAAAATCTTTGGGTTATTTCCTAAACCAAAAATTCCAGGATTATCAAATCCATTTAATGTGGTTAAAAAATCAGGAAAACAACTTGGTAAAAGTGATTACTTTGGACCTATTCTTGCAATTACCTCAAAAATTCTTTTAGGACAAAAGCCATCTCAAAATGATTACAAAAATGTTGGATTAGGAATTAATTTATTATTATCAAAGGGAATTGAAGATGGGCAATTAAAAGGAGGAGTTGTTGCAGCATTTGCTAATGGTGGATTTGTAGATCCTGAAACTTTATCTGCAATAAGTTCTGGAGGAGATATTACTGATTGGGTTGCAAGCACCTTTAAAAAATCTACTGAACAAAATACACAAAAAACTTTACGTGAAATATTAGAGAATATAAATTTAAAAAAAGATACTGAAACAGGAATTCAAGATTCTACTAGTGGTCCTGCTGAATATGGAACTATTGATAGTGATGGAGTGAGTGTTGGTGGAATTTCAGGAACTGGAGTTACAAAAGCAGTATCTGTTGCCAAAAAACTTATAGCTGATCTTGGAGTTACACCTGCTCAGGCTGCAGGAATTGTTGGAAACTTTTTGTATGAATCTGCTGGAATGAATCCAGGAGAAAGAGAAGGAGCACCATATGGAACTCCAGAAAGACCTCCGTCCATTGGAACAATTGGAGTTGGATATGGTTGGGCACAATGGACAAATAGTGCTCCTGGTGATAGATTGGATAAATTTCTAAAATCCTATGGTGGAGATAAAGGAAAAATTGCCACAGATGATGATAACTATAGATTCTTGATGACGGAACTGAAGGGTGCTGAAAGTTTAACTAAAAAGGGAGTTGAGACTGGAACAATGTTTCCTAAAGATGATCCTATTGCAGCATCAGATTGGTTTAGAGTTAACTGGGAGAGAGCAGGTGTTCCTGCAGATGAAAAAAGAAGAAGAGAAACTTTAGCAGTTTTTCAAAAGATTAAAGGATTAAGTAGAGATAAAGCAAAAGCAGATGTTGCTGCTGCTGGTGGTTCTATTGGAAATATTGGCGATTCAAGAACAACTGGAGCAAACCCAAAAGCAAAACAAATTCTTGCTGGTGCCAAAAAAATTGTTGGAATGGGTGCTGGAGTTGGTGATCAATGTGCAAATACAACTAGAGCCGCATTAAAAGCAGCAGGACACCCTGCTGCAAACAAAGTAACTCAAAAGGGTGATCTAGATACTCCAAAAGGAACTGCATACAATGCACCATCTTTTGCAGCATCTTTTGGTGGAAGTGATATGGGACAAATTATAAGAAATCGAAAGAATATTCGTGCAGGTGACATTATTCTTTGGAGAGATTATGCTGGAGGAAAATATGGAAAGGGTGCTATTACTCACGTTGGTATTGCTGCCGATGAAGGTCTTAAACATCAATATGATCACAATAAAAAGAGGGGATGGCACTATAGATCACACTGGGATAGAGGATCTGGAACAGAATGGTTTGCTGGAGTGAGACTTATGGATGCTGGTGGCATGGTTAATAAATTAACGCCAGCAATTCTTGGTGAAAGAGGGAAACCTGAGGGTGTTATTGGTAGTAAAGTTACAGAATATTTGGAGGAGATGGCTCCAGGAACTCTACCTGCAATTATTGGATCTAAGAGCAAACAAGAACTTTCGAATGTTCTTAGGACGTTTAATGATTATGGATTTGGACCTCAGGAAGAGATCATCATTTTTGATGATGGAGATAGTACGACTGAGGATTATGATGATATGAATTCACAAGGTTTTTCTGGAATCGTTCCAACTATAATTAATGAGAGTGATCCTTTTGAATCTCTTGATTTTATTGGGTAAATAGAAATAAAAGATAAATGGCAAAACAATCATCAAAAAATGCAGAAACTTCCTTTATTGAAAGGTTAGATATAATATCCAATAAAGGAAATCAAAGAGTAAGTATTCTTGATGGCATCATTAGATTGATGTATTATGAAAGTATTTTGGAAGATAGTGTAAAAGCATCTATTGTTTTTGTTGACAGTGGAAATGCAGTAGATGGAAAAACAGTACTCGAAGGTTTGCCAATAGTGGGGCAAGAAAAAGTATATTTAAAATTTACAGATAATAATGAGGTTTCTATTGGCAAAAAACCAGAACTTATTTTATATGTAAATAAAGTTACTCCTATTTCCGATGATACCACAAAGTCAATGGTTAGAATTGATTTGGTATCTAAGGAATATATTCTGAATGAGAAAATAAGAATTAACAATAGATTTGATGGTAAGATATCTAATCACATAACTAAAATTCTTACTGATTCAAATTTTCTTGGGACAGAGAAAAAATTAGATATTGAAGAAACCTCTAATAATTTTAATTTTATTGGAAACAATAAAAAACCATTTTATGTTTTAAACTGGCTCTCTAAAAAATCAGTATCATCTCAAAATCAAAAACTTGGAGATAGTGCTGGGTACTTTTTTTATGAAACTTCAGATGGTTTTAAATTTAAATCTATTGATGGGCTTTTATCTCAAGAAAAAAAGAAATCAATTCTCTATAATCAAACTCCAGATAGTAGAGGAGATAAAATTCCACCTGGATATGATGCTAAAGCATTGGAATTTAATAAAGATAATCGAATAGATGTACAAGAAAAATTGAAAATGGGAGCATTCTCAACACGTACAATATTGTTTGATCCATTTTCGTGCTACTATGAAGTTATTACTCCTAATGCAAGAGAGGTTGAAAGTTCTTTAAAACTGGCAGGAAAAGAATTGCCAGTATTGAATGATGAGTTCAATCAATCTAATTTCAATAAAGATTTTTCAAGAACAACATATTGTCTTTTAGATAAGGGAACTATTCCTCAGGGAAATACTAAACAACAAATCGAAAAGTCAAAGGAAGAGAATTTTGAGTATGGTCAAATATTGAATCAATCTATCATGAGATATAATCAATTGTTTTCTTCTAAGATTACAATTACTATTTCTGGAGATTTTTCTTTAAAGTGTGGAGATGCAATATTTGTTGATGGTCCAGAATTATCGGCAGAAACAAAAGATGTTGATAAGAGATCTGGTGGACTATATATTATAGCAGATTTATGTCATTACATTTCTACAAAGGAGACTTATACTAAACTCAATTTAGTAAGAGATTCTTTTGGAAGAGTTGGCAATCACACAAATAGAAACTCATGACTAAAAAAAGTTTGCAACAGCATATCAATGATAATAAAGATGAGTTAGATAATTCTAATATTAGTTCTCAAAGACGTAGACATATTGAAAGTGAGTTGTATTCATTAGAAAAATATCAATCTAATCATCCAGATACTGATTATGATCCAACTGTTTTGGAGTTATTTTGTGATGAAAACCCAGATGCTGAAGAATGTAGAATTTATGAAAATTGATAAGTAATGGAAGGCGGATCTTTATTTAATCCTGGATTTTTGGGTGGCAGTTTTCTCTGGTGGATTGGTCAGATTGCTGACGACTCTACTTGGAGAGATAATATTCTAACGGGAAAATTTTCAAATAAAGATACTATTCCTGGGTGGGGAAGAAGATATAAAGTTAGAATTGTTGGATTGCATGATCAGGGGGAAACTGTAATTCCTTCTGATCAGCTCCCATGGGCACAAGTAATGTATCCTGTAACTGGTGGAGGTGGGCAAACCAATGCTGGTCAAACAGCAAATCTCCGTCAGGGAATGATGGTCTTTGGGTTCTTTATGGACGGGCAGGATCAACAAATTCCTGTAATTATGGGAGTTATTGGTAACAATGCTCAAACTAATTTATCAAATAGAATTGGAGATAATAGTGTTACAAATGAACAACCTGGAAGTTTAGCTAAGAGTGGATATTCAACCGGAGCAGTTCCTAAAGAAGGACCTACTAAAGAAATAGTTCCAGATGAAGGTCTTGTAATTGAAAAACCAAAAGATCCTAATCAGCAATTAGAATGTGCTTCACCACCTCCAGGATCTACTGTAAATGAATATGGGCTTCGTGCGGATTTACCTCTTTCAAAAGAACAATTTGCAGATGCTCAAAGTGCTAGAGCAGAGGCAGATCAAAGAGGAATAACAGGAACTGAAAGGATTAATTATATTCAACAAAAAGTTGCTGAAGGAATAAAAAATCGATGTGCTCAAGCAAGTTCTCCAAATTCACCAGCAAAACCAGGTGCAACTAAAGAAAATGTTGATGCAGTTCATCAATTAAGTGCTGCAGATGTTAAGAGAGAAGATAAGTATAGGGAAAAAGTAGTTCTGTTAAAACCGGATAATTTAACACAATCGGCAATTAATGGTATTCAAACTGTCCTTGATAATTTAACAGAGAAAGTTTCAAAATATTTGAATAGTTTGCAGAGTTATGTTGATGCAGTTTCTTCCATAATTGATGATATTGATAGAATTATAAGAAATGCAGCTTGTGAAATTGCAAAATATATTAAAATTCTTTTTAATAAAATTATGGAATATGTTTTAAAACTTTTGAATCAGCAAACTACAAATGCGGTTTCTGCAACTCCTTCTAGCATGAGACATATGTTTGCAGATATTAAAACAATTCTTACTGAACTTATACTTAAATTATATAATGAGTTGACGGAAAATTTGTGTGATGCTGTACAAGGAATTTTGAATGAGGTTTTAGATTTAGACAATCTAGAATCTCAGGCTAGAGAAAGGGCAACTTCTTTAGATCAAGGAATTTTATCTTCTCCATCTGTACCTATTTGTTATGCTGAAGATATTTCTGGAAAAATATTATCTGCAAGTAGAGAAAAAATTGACACTGCTAATAACTCAATTTTAGATAATTTAAATTATTTTTTGAATGATATTCAAGAGCAGTTAGCTGGAGTTACTGATGATCTTGCTGATATAACATCTCTCATTGGAAATATAACTGGAAGTTTAACATCTGCTCTTAATTTTGAAAATATTAAACTTAATGTTTTTGGATTTGAACTTAGTCCAAACGTTGCAGTTGCTGATTTTTATACTTTTGCTAATGGAGGAGAGGGGCAACCAGATTCTCAACTTCCTAGTGCAAAAGCAGTTGAGGAATCTGCAAGTAAACCTGCTAATATTAAATCTGCTCCAAATGTTCCTTTTGCAGAACCTTCCAAAGATCAACCGAATATTAATTTAGGCGTAGATTCAAGTTCTCAAGAACAAACTGCACAAACAACTCCTTGATTTTATAATAAATATGAATAATACGGCTGAAGAAAAAAAATAATACATAAACATGGCATTTAATATTTTTGGGCCTGCAACTGATAATAATGTTAGAGTTGGATATATTTCAACTGATAGGGGATATGTTTCTAACATTAACAAATGCGAAGCCAATAATTATGCCAAATTAAATCCAGGAACAACTTTTATATTTCAAACTAGAGATGAAATAAAATATCTTAATATCAATGAAGTTAATTCATTAACTGCGAATGATTTAGTACCAAAAACTTCTGGAGATAACTGTACTGGAATCAATTTAGATAATCCATGTGGTCCAGCAAATGTATTCTTTTATGGTGGTGGTGGAGTTGGAGTAAAAGGAAATCCTATTATTGGTAATGATGGATCTCTTCTGGCTGTAGATATTGTTTCTGGTGGGCATGGATATAAGTATCCTCCAATTGTTAAAGTAAAGGACAGTTGTGGAATTGGGGCTGGATCTGTAGCTCGTGCAGTTCTTGGGGAGATTGTTGAGATAACGGAAGTATATGATTCTGAAGATGATTTTGAGAATTATGAACTTTGTGATCCAACTGATGTTGGATATGGAAATTTTTATGGACCTAATGGAGAATTTATAGGGGATTGGGATCCAACACTTTACACAAATCTTAGTGAAGATCCAATTAGATTGGAAATCAAAGAATATCAAGATTTTTTAAGTCAACTTACAAAACCTTGGTGGACTACAAGAAAATTTGCACCTTTACGTTTAACATCTCAAAATAAATCCACCAGAACTAAGTTTGATGTGGATCTTAAAGATAATGAATTTTATCCAGAAGAACACTGGTCAGGTTTTTTAAATGAGTATGCTATTTCTCCAGTACCTCCATCAAATGTTCCTGGAAGTGATTTTGCTGGTATACCATTTACTTTTGAATGGGAAGAAGACTTTCCTTATGATGGCGAATATGTTTTTCGTGGATTATGTGATAATAAAGCAGAATTTTATCTGGATAATATTAAGATTGCTGACTTAAAAGGATTCCAAGACACCCCTGAAGTTATTAAAAAAACAATCAAATCGGGTGTTCATAAAATTAGATTGGATCTTTTAAATATTCCCATTAAAGAAAAAGTTGCAAAACAAGTTAAACCTCCTGCAAGTAATGAAGTTACATTTAAAGTATCTACTTTAGCTGATAATGCAAATTCAATTAGTATTCCAGATCTTGGAATATCTTTTAGTAAACAAAGAAATGGAGAACAACTTAAAGAAACAATTACAAAAACTGTTGAATTTGGAAAAATATATTCTGTAAATATTTCGAGTCAAGGTAATACTAGAATAAGATTAAAAGGTAACAACATAGTCGAAATCGAAGATTCTGAAGATAATGATTTTAATGATTTGATTTGTTCATGTTCTCAAGGAAGATTTTTTGATGTTAATAATAATGGATGTAAGTTTACTGTAGATCCTCCAGACGTTCCTGAAACAAAATCAAGTGCTTCTCAGGAAATTAAAACTAGAAACGTCTTCAATACTATTGATTATATTAACAAAGCAGATAGACAACTATGGAGAATTAATCCAACTGCAGGTAAAGATGGTGACTTCTTAAGTCAATATGGAATTTTGCCTTTTGATCCAGGATCTGCTGCAGCACAAACTGATAGTTTTGGTGGTACACATACAATTCGTTGGTACAATGTTAATTTCCCAATTGATGGAAACTATAATATTGAAATTATGGTTGATGATAATGTAACTCTTACATTTGATAATCAATCATCACAAACTGTTATTAGGAAAGAAGGATTTAGTGCCAATGATAGAAGCACTGGAAAGACATTAGAAACAAAGTTTTTTAGATCAGGAAGATATACAATTACAGCAGAGTTAGATCAATTAGTTGGAAAACCATTATCTGGTGGAAATCCAATGGCTCTTGGAGTTAAAATTGAAACTTCTTTCTTTGAAGAAGAAGTCATATCGGCAAAATCTTGGAATGAAAATCCAATGGGAGTTGCATTGACGATTGATGCGCCATTACCACCAATTCCACAAGAACCCGTTCCTGAACAAGAAGGAAGGTGCCCCAGAAATCCACTTTGGACCACTAGATTTCCAGGATCTGTCGAACAATGGTGGCCTGTGAACTTCAGTGGTCCTTCTGGATATGAATGGAGCACTTTTATGAATCGATATGCGATATCTCCAGTTCCTCCATTATCCGAAGATGGTAGTGATGGTGGTGGAGTTATATACAGAAATAGTTGGGATGTTGATATTCCATATGATGGATTCTATGCATTTAAATCTACGGTTGATAATTCTGGAAAGGTTTTAATTGATGGGAAAACAATTCTCCAAGGAGATTATATTCGAGGAGATGGTATTCGCAGAGTGAGTGCTGTAGCTGATATTGATGGTGGAAGAGTTTTTAATTTTAGGGAAGAAAATCCAGAAGCAAAAAAAGTATTTTTAACTAAAGGTCTTCATGTAATAGAAGTTGAAGTTGAAAATAGACAAACTGAAATTTACTCTAAAATTGATAAGAAGATTTTTAATACAAGTGATTGGATTAATTCTCAAACCGGACGTTCTAATCAAGAGGGAATAACTTATTCTGGCCCAGATATTTCATCATATGCGAATGGTACATTAGGTCCTTTCTTGACTCCAACATTTTCAGGAGATGAAGATTATAGAACTAATAATATGGGAAGAAGTTGGACTTTGACTTGGACTAATGT
>Ga0180433_10005336_pt1 | contig 17464 bp, 19 predicted proteins | sample SS_ome_8_FD_132980 | JGI IMG/M metagenome (GOLD analysis project Ga0180433, IMG submission 132980) | Hypersaline lake sediment archaeal communities from the Salton Sea, California, USA - SS_1_D_1 metaG | ecosystem: Environmental > Aquatic > Non-marine Saline and Alkaline > Hypersaline >... | reverse complement strand
TTTGAGGGCTTTGACGCGGTGATCGTGCACCACGAAATCGATCACCTGGACGGTGTGCTGTTCATCGACCGCGTCGAGAACATCGAGGATCTGTACCGGGTGCGCGAGGGCGAAAACGGCGAGTTGGTGCGTGTGCCGGTGTCGGCTGATGTCTCACTTTCCTTCTGATGTCAAAGGTGAGGGCAGAATGATGGATGACCCACAACCGGAAGGGGCTGCGGGTGAAAGACGTCCGATTGTCTACCGAGCGATTGGCCGTGTGGAGAACGATTTCGACGAGCCGGCGACGCCGTCCGAGATACGGGCCGTCGAGTCCCGGGTCGTCATCGATCCATCTTTGGCGGAGGGATTGAAGGGGTTGGAGCCGGGCCATCGGATGATGGTCGTCTTTTACTTTCACCGCTCGCAGGGCTTTGACCTGCTCCAGCATCCCCGGGGCGACCGGAGCCGCCCGCGACGTGGGGTCTTTGCCCTGCGCAGCCCGCGCCGACCCAATCCCATCGGCGTCACCGTGGTGGACTTGTTGGCCATAGAGGGAAACGTGCTGCGCGTGCGGGGCCTGGATGCGATCAACGGTACGCCCGTGTTGGATCTCAAGCCGGCGTGATTGATTGTCGGGGGGCGAGAGGTATTCGGACAAGGAGGATGTCAATGTTTGCCAATGGGTTTACAGCAGTGATGTTGACCAGCTTGCTGGCCTGTGCGGTCACGACGATCGGCATATACGTCATCAGCAAGTACGAGCAATGGGGTAGAGAGCATTCGGCCTACTTTATGAGTTTCGCGGCGGGCGTGCTGATCTCTGTCTCGTTCATTCACATCATCCCCAAGTCCTTTGAGATGAACGATGCAGCCCCCGTGTTCTTATTGGTGGGATTCCTGGGTATTTATCTGTCGAACCGCCTCGTGCAATTATACGTTTGCCACGAGTATGATTGCGAGGACTATGCTGTAGGCATCATCCCCATGTTGGGAATCGGCTTTCATTCCTTCATAGATGGGGTGATCTATTCGGTGACCTTCAACGTCAGCGTCCTTACGGGCGTGCTGGCCGCTACCGGGATGGTGCTCCACGAATTCCCCGAGGGCATCGTCACGTTTGTGCTCCTGGAGCGGGGAGGCTTCAGTCGGAAAAAATCGACCCTGTACGCCTTTCTGGCGGCAGCCCTATCTACTCCGTTGGGCACGTTGGTATCGTATCCTTTCATCAACACGATCGAGCGGCCCACGCTGGGCGCGCTGCTGGCCATCTCTGCCGGCGCGTTGGTCTACGTGGGGGCTTCGCACCTTCTTCCTGCGGTCGAAAGGGAGCAAAGGAGATACAGCATCCTCGCGCTGGCCGCTGGCGTGCTGGTCGCTGTTTTCATCATTCTATCCAAAGGGTGAGATGAAAACAACGCGAGTGGTGCTGGTTATAAACTTGACGTGAGCGTTCACCCCTCCCTCGCCTCGCAGGGAGGGGTGAACGGTTGTCATTGTGTGTGGGCGATACCCCTAATCGTAGGTATAGAACCCTTTACCTGTCTTTCGGCCCAGGTGACCGGCGGCCACCATGCGCTTCAGGAGCGGGCAAGGGCGGTACTTGTCGTCTCCCAGTCCTTCTTGAAGCACGACCATGACGTTGAGCACGATGTCGAGCCCGATCAGGTCGCACAACGTCAACGGTCCCATCGGGTGATTCATGCCCAGCTTCATCACCGTGTCAATCGCCTCCACGGTGCCGACTCCCTCCATCAGCGCGTAGATGGCCTCGTTGATCATGGGGCAGAGGATGCGGTTGGAGATAAAGCCAGGGTAATCCTGCGCCTCGACCGGGGTCTTGCCCAGTTCCTCTGTCATGGCAGCCACGACGGACGTGGTTTCGTCAGAGGTCTCCAGCCCGCGGATGATCTCGACCAGTTTCATCAGCGGCACCGGGTTCATAAAGTGCATGCCGATGACCTGATCGGGTCGGTCGGTGACGGCGGCCAGCTCGGTGATGGAGATGGAGGAGGTGTTGCTGGCCAGGATCACGTCGGGGCGGGTGCAGTCGTCCAGTTCGATAAAGACCTTTTTCTTGATTTCGAGATTCTCGAGCACGGCTTCGATGACGAGATCGGCGTCCGCAGCGGCGGCGACCTCACCGGCAGTGACGATGTTCGTCAGTCCAGCCTCGCGCTGCTCGTCGGTCAGGCGGCCCTTGCTGTGAAGTTTCTCCACCGACTTTTGGATCGAGGCCATTGCTTTTTCCAGTTGCTCCGGCACGATGTCGATCAGGGTGACCTGGTAGCCGGTTGTGGCGCAGACCTGGGCGATGCCGTTGCCCATGGTCCCCGCGCCGATAACGGCGATTTTCTTGATATCCATATCAGCCTCCTTACTCATTTACTCGCTTACTCATTCCATCTCTATCGCCATCGCCACCGCCTCGCCGCCGCCCAGGCAGAGCGTGGCCAGGCCGTGCTTGAGGCCTCGATGTTGCAGGGCATAGATCAGTGTGACCAGCACGCGCGCGCCGGAGCAGCCGATGGGGTGACCCAGGGCGATGGCCCCGCCGTTGACATTGACTTTTTCCCACGGCAATCCCAGCTCCCGCCCGTCGGCCAGGGTTTGGGCGGCAAAAGCCTCGTTGACCTCGAACAGGTCATAGTCGTCCACGGTGAAGCCGGTCTTGGCCAATACTTTGCGCACGGCAAAAATGGGGGCGGTGAATATCTTGAGTGGCTCGACCGCCGCCTGGTCGTAGGCCACGATGCGGGCGAGCGGCTTGATGCCCAGTTCGTTCGCCTTGGCCCGGCTCATCACCACCGTGGCGGCGGCCCCGTCGGTGATGCCGGGAGAGTTCCCGGCGGTGACCATGCCGTCAGGCTGGAAGGCGGGCCGCAGGCGGGCCAGGGCTTCCAGGCTGGTGTCGCGTCGGGGAACCTCGTCGGTATCAAAGATGAGGGGGTCTCCCTTGCGCTGGGGGACCTCGACAGGGACGATTTCATCCTCAAAGCGGCCCTCGTCGATGGCGGCGATGGCCTTCATCTGGCTTTTGTAGGCGTATTCGTCGAGTTCCTCCCGCGTCAGGCCGTACTCGCGGGCGATCCACTCGGCGGAGTTGCCCATGTGATGATCCTCAAAGACACACCACAGTCCGTCGTGGACCATCGCGTCCACCAGCTTGTTGTCGCCCAGCCGGTAGCCGAAGCGGGCCTTGTGGAGCAGATAGGGACCATTGTTCATACTCTCCATCCCGCCAGCGACAAAGATATCGCCGTCGCCGACCTGGATCATCGCCGCCGCCAGCATCACGGTCTTGAGGCCCGATCCACAGATCTTGTTGACGGTAGTGCCGCCGACGGTGGGGGGAAGCCCGGCCTTGATGGCTGCCTGACGAGCCGGGGCCTGACCCTGCCCGGCCAAAACGACGTTGCCCATCAGCACCTCGTCAACCGAGGCAGGCTCCACGCCGGCCCGTTCCACGGCGGCGCGGACGGCCACAGCTCCCAGGTCGGATGCAGAGAGGCCCATCAGTGTACCCTGAAATCTGCCGACGGGTGTGCGGACGGCGGATACGATGACGACGTCGTTTCCATTCTGATTGTTGGACATTATGTTTGTTTCCTCCTGTAATTAATTTAACGTTTATCTTTTGTGCTTATCCGCTCAAACAGCGGTTGCAAACGCTCATAGGTCTGATCCATCCATTCGGGGATGACGCGCGTTTTCCCCACCGCGGTCATATAGTTGGCATCGCCGCTCCAACGCGGGACGACGTGAAGATGGACGTGATCTGCGATCCCCGCTCCGGCTGCCTTGCCGATGTTCGCACCGATGTTAAAGCCCTCTGGATTGTAGGCCTTCCGCAACACCCGCAGGCTGAGTTGGACCAACGCCATGAGTTCGGCCAGGCTCTCCTCGTCCAGAACCTCCAGCGTCGCCACGTGGGCGTAAGGGACGAGCATCAGGTGCCCGTTGTTGTAGGGGAAACGATTGAGAGTCACGTAACAGAATTGACCTCGATGAACGATGTGGGCTTCCGCGTCCTGCTCACGAGGTTTGATGCAAAAGAGACAGCCGTCTGGCGAGCGTTCGTCGCCTTGTAAATATGCCATTCGCCAGGGAGTCCAAAGGTGGCTCATACTGTTTTTGCGCGTCTTGGTCGTCAGGAATAGGCGCGAGATACCAATTGCTTCTCTGGTGCTGAATTGTACCTCGCCTTTCCCCGCTGTGCAAGTTTCCCCGCTGCTCCTTTTTGACGTATCCGCTTGACTTGGGACGACGCTGTGCTGAACATTTGACAACTTTGGACATTTGCGTTATCCTCTTATTTTGGTAAACTCATAGACTAGTCGGGAAGGGGTATGTTCAAACAGCTTATTCACAACGGTGTTCACGTGATTCAGATTCCAGTGCCCGATCATCTCGAACTGATGATTCGCGGTGAGCGCAGAGCGTTGACTCGTACACAGATCGAGATGGCTATGGCCTGGGCCAAGAAACAGGGCACTCCTTATGTGGAGGATCCGACGTTCGTCTCCAATTTTATGCAGGATTTCAGCGCTGAACTGGGCGTTGATCCACCGCTGACGGTTGAGGAGGTGGATTTTGGCCCGGCTCTGCGGATCGTGCGGACCGAACGCGCCGCCAAAAAGCGCTTGACCAAGGAGGAGCGCAAGGCGCTGGCGGCTGAACGAAAAGAGGAACGCGAGGCGCTCAAGGAACAGTATGGGTATGCCATCGTGAACGGCGAGCGCGTCGAGATTGCGAATTATGCTGCCGAACCCAGCAGCATCTTTATGGGACGCGGCAAGCACCCGTTGCGTGGCAGGTGGAAGGAAGGCCCGCAACAAAGCGACATCACGTTAAACCTAAGCCCCGATGCGCCCCGCCCCCCCGGCGAATGGGACGAGATCGTGTGGCAACCCGAGTCGCTGTGGGTGGCGCGTTGGAGGGATAAGCTTTCTGAAAAGCTCAAGTATGTCTGGCTCAGCGACACCGCGCCCGTCAAGCAGGAGCGAGAGGAGGCCAAATTCGACCAGGCGGTGGAATTGGACGAGAATCTGGATCGCGTTCGGGATTACATCGAGCAAGGACTGAGGGACTCGGATGAGAAGCGGCAGATGGTGGCGACCGCGTGTTATTTGATCGATGTGCTTTGCTTGCGCGTGGGAGACGAAAAGGACGCCGATGAAGCGGATACCATAGGCGCGACGACGCTCCGTCCCGAGCACGTCACCCTACATCCGGACGGCACAGCCGAGTTCGAGTTCCTGGGAAAGGACTCGGTGTTGTGGCATAAAAGAATCAAGCTCCCCCCAGTAGTGCGTAACAACCTGGCAGAGCTGCTTCAAAAGGCTCAATCATCCAACCCCTCGCACGAAAAGTCGCAGATCTTTGAGATCAGCAGCAGCGACGTCAATGCCTACCTTTCCGAGATCCTCCCGGGACTGACGGCCAAGGTCTTTCGCACCCGCCACGCCACAGCAGCCGTCCGCGATAGATTGTTGGCTTCAGAAGTAGAGGCGAGCGATCCAGACCACAAAAAGTGGGAGGCGGTCTCTTTGGCCAATCTTGAAGCGGCGATCCTCTGCAATCATTCCAAGACAGCGCCAGCCCGGTGGCAAGAACGCCGCCAGCGGGCCGGCGAGCGCCTGGAGAAACGAAAGGAGCGGGTGGAGCAGTATCGGTGCCGGTTGGACGAAGCCAACGACGTACCGCTCGCGTTAGAGCGCGAAGCTCAGGAGAAAGAAGATGAGGCCGAAACCGAGGCCCAGCGCGACCGCGTGCAGGCCCGTTATGTTAAAAAGATCGAGCGGGCGAAGAAAAAGATCGAGACGGCCGAGAACAGGCTCCGGCGGGCCGAGATCGCGCTGGACAAGGCCGAGACGAAGGAAGCCGTCGCGGTCAAGAAGCGCACCTGGAATCTCGGAACCAGTCTCAAATCCTACATTGACCCCCGGGTCCTTTGTGAGTGGGGGGACCAGGTGGATTATGACGTTTTGGAAAACTATTACCCCAAGGCCCTGCGGCGCAAGTTTGCCTGGGCGAGAGGACAAGAGCAGGAAGAGGATGAATGACGATGACGACGACACTGCCTATCTTTGATGGACACAATGACACGTTGCTGAACCTCTATCTCCCGGCGCGAGGAGGTGGGCGTTCTTTTTTCACCCGAAGCGAGCAGGGCCACGTCGACCTTCCCCGCGCGCGCGAAGGTGGGTTTGGGGGCGGTTTTTTTGCCGTCTTTGTGCCTCCCGAGTCGGCGATGGAGGAACCGCCCGACTCCGCCCCAGATACTACTTCGGGCGATAGTGAGGTGCACAGGCCGCTATCCTCCGATCCGGCCTACGTTCAGCGGACCGCGCTCGCTGTGACGGCGAGTCTGTTTCGCCTCGAGGAAGAATCGGACGGACAACTTCAGGTCGTTCGCACCGTGGATGAACTATCTGATTGTCTGCGCCAGGATGTTCTCGCCGCCGTGCTCCATTTCGAGGGCGCCGAGCCGATTGACCCCGGCCTGGACGCGCTCTACGTCTTTCACGAGGCCGGACTGCGCTCGCTGGGCATTGTCTGGAGCCGACCGAATGCGTTCGGCTCCGGCGTCCCGTTCAAGTTCCCCCATTCTCCCGACGTCGGCCCGGGTCTCACTGAGGCCGGGAAGAAGCTGGTCCGCGCCTGCAATCGTCTGGGCATCATGGTGGATCTTTCTCACCTGAACGAGCAGGGATTTTGGGACGTGGCGCGCCTGTCGGATGCGCCGTTGGTGGCGACGCACAGTTGTGTGCATGCCATCTGCCCCTCGCCGCGCAACTTGACGGATAAACAACTGGACGCTATCGGAGAGTCGGACGGCATCGTCGGCATCAATTTTTACGTCGGTTTTTTGCGCGAGGACGGCAAACACGATACCGATACCCCGCTCACCGAGATCGCGCGTCACATCGACTATATCGCTCAGCGCATCGGCATTGACCACGTCGCCTTTGGCTCCGATTTTGACGGCGCGACGATACCGGACGAACTGGGCGACGTGACCGGGATGCCCAAACTCGTGGAGGCCTTGCGCGAGCGGGGCTACGACGACGCGGCCTTGCGCAAGATCGCTCACGAGAACTGGTTGCGTGTCCTGCGCCAGACGTGGAGGTAGCGAGCGCCAAAGCTTCGAGGAATGCCCGATTGCTTCACCTGTCCCCATTTCTCGTTGGGAGCGCGATAATCGGTAGGGGGAGAATCTCGGATGAGGGAAATGCACGATGAGCACTGATGCTACAACGCGACTTGGGAATAATCGTCATTTCGAGTAATCCACAGCGCCGCGGCGCTGTTCAGTGAGCAAGAAACTAAATGTATTCGTCACCCTGAGCGGAGCGCAGCGGAGTCGAAGGGTCTCCAATTCCGCAATGTGAGATTCCTCGACTCCCTCCGGTCGCTCGGAATGACGGTAACATGGAAGTTTCTTAGTAGCGGAACGGAGCGCAGCGGAGTGGAGTCGAGAAATCTCCCGTTGTTGGGAGAAGACCCTTTGACTGAACTGGGCCAGAGACAGATCGAGTCAGCGTTGGGGCAGGCGACGTTTTGGCGGAAGGTGGTCTATCTGCCCACCGTCGGCTCGACGAACGACGCGGCGAAGGATCTGGCAGCGCGGGGCGCGCCCGAGGGGACCGTGGTGGTGGCCGACGAGCAGACCGCCGGGCGGGGACGCCTGGGGCGGTGTTGGTTGGCGCCACCGTCCACTTGCCTGTTGTGCTCGCTTCTCTTTCGCCCCGCGCTTTCTCTCGCCCAGGCAAATCGGCTGACGATGCTCTCCTCTCTGGCAGCCGCCGATGCGGTCAACGAGGTCGCCGGTCTGCGAGTCTCCCTCAAGTGGCCGAATGACCTCATCGTCCCTCCAACCTGGAAAAAGCTATCGGGCGTGCTGACCGAGACGGGAATGGTCGGAGCGCAACTGGATTTTGTGGTCGTCGGCGTCGGCGTCAACGTCAACGTGCCGCCAGAGGCGTTGCCTGACCTGGACCCCAATGCCACCAGCATCCTGGCGGAGACGGGGCGGGTGGTGGATCGGCTCGCTTTGCTGACGGCATTCCTGGCCGAGGTCGAGCGACGGTACGAGACGCTGCGAACTGGCGCGAATCCACGGCAGGAGTGGGCCGGACGGCTGGCGACGTTGGGCCGCTTGGTGAAAGCGACCACCTCCGACGGAGTCTTCACCGGCGTGGCCGAATCCGTGGATGAGGATGGGGCGCTGCTCCTGCGCGCGTCCGACGGCGCGCTTCGCCGACTCTTGGCCGGGGATGTGACGTTGGCTCGCTCAGCAGACTAGTCTCCCAAACAGACAATGTGCTCGTCGTTCATCAGGGCATAGTCAACCATCTTGGTGAGTTGGCCGAGGCGAGAGTGGAACCCCTCCTTGGTGACCCATTTTTGAATTTTCTTCTTTACCGGCCTTATTTGCATTCCAGTGTGTACCATCCATTTGGACGGCTGTTGCTCAACGAGTGTGTGAGCTTTTTCTACTGTGTTCTTCAGAATTGACAAGTACTCTGTCTCAAACCTTGTATCTCCGTACAAGTCTATCATTTTGTCGGTTTGTTCGCAAAGCTCCTCAAAAAGTGGGTAGAGAAACCAGTAGTAGTAGTATCCATCGTCGTCGAAGCGGAGAGAGTATTCCCTGCGATATTCAGGCACATCTTTGTTGGAAGTTACGACCAAGTCTACTGCCACTTCTCTTCTCCTTGAGCAGTTGCCGCATACTAGTCAATGATGCGCGTGACGTGGTACGCGGTGACGTCGTGCTCGACCCCCTTCAGTCGCAGGCCTGTGACCGGCGTGGCCTCCACCTGATTCTCGATCAGATCATACGTCGCCTGGCTGATGAGCACCTGCCCGGACTTGGCCGCGCCGCAGATGCGCGATCCCAGGTTGGCGGCTTGCCCAATGACCGTGTAGTCCGTGCGCCGGGCGCAGCCCATCTCGCCGACGGTCAGTTCGCCGGTGGCGATGCCGACGCCGATGGGGGCCTGTTGGACGCCGCGCGCCTGCCAGGTTTCCATCACGGCCTGATGGGTCGCCTGCATCTCCAGGCCCACGCGCACCGCCCGCAGGGCGTGATCGGGCTGGGGGAAGGGCGCGCTGAACAATGCCATCACCTCGTCGCCGACGAACTTGTCGAGCGTGCCCTCGTGCGACAGAATGATCTCGGTCATCTGGCTCAGGTAATCGTTGACGAACCCTACCAGCAACTCGGGATCGGTGTGCTCGGCCAGGTTGGTGGAGCCTCGGATGTCGGCGTAGAGCACGCTGAGCACCGAACGCTCGCCCTTGAGAAACTCCACGTCGGGATTCGCCAGCAGTCGCTCCATCACGCGGGGGTCCACCGAGCGGCCCAGTACCCGGCGCAATCGGCGGCGTTCCAGCCCCTCAAAGATGGCCGTGTCCATCTGGCTGCCGATAGCGTTCAGCAGACGACGGTCCTCTGCCCGGAAACCGTGCGGCCCATAGCGGTTGACGACGCCGAGGACGCCGATGATCGCGTCGTTCAAGATCAGGGGTATGCACATCATCGAGCGTAGCACGTCGCCGAGATCGTTGTAGCAGACCATCTTGGCCTGGTGCAGCGACTCGTTGGCTACCCGATTCACTATCTCGTAGTGGGGCGATACCCGGAACAGATCGTCGTGGGTGGCGGCTCGCAGTTCCAACCGCTGGGCGACCTGATTGTAGAGCATCACAAACCCCATCTCGGCCTGGATGACGGCGCGCAGTTCCTGGAGCACGGCGTTGAGCATCTCATCGAAAGGAAGATGTCGATCGCGGATACGGTCTACCCGGTAGACGGTCTCCAGTTCCTTGTTGCGCTGCTGGAGATCGTAATAGGCGTATCCCTGGAGCACGGCGGAATCAATTTGGCTTTCGGCGATTTTGAGCAGCTCGATTTCGTGGGAGTCGAAAGGTACCTGCGATCGGGCGAGCAACACGGCGCCCAATCTTTCCTCCTCGCCCATAATGATCGGGATGGCGACCAGTTGCAGGTTTTCTGGCAGTTGAGGCAGGGCCGATTTGGGCAGCACGTCGTTTCCTTCCCAGGTGACGACGTCGTCCGCCTCGACGACCTGCTGGGCCAATTCGCGAGTGATGAAGGGTTCCAGATGACCGAACTTTTCCCTCCGATCGTTGATCGCTTTCAGTTCCAGTTCACTCTCCTCGCGGCTCAGCAGGCAGAGCAGGCAGAGTTCGGCCTCGAATTGGTCGGCAAGCGCGTTGGCGATGGAGGTCAACATGGCCGAGGGCTCGGGCACCGTGTCGCGGATGTGGTCAATCGCCAGGATCAGCTCCAGTTCTTTTTGTTTCAGCTCAAGCTGTTTGGTCAAGTTTTTCTCGTTCATATTGCTGTCCTCATTGTCTGTAAAATAGGGTAGAACCCCCTGCCTTCCAAGCTGCCGATTTTTATCCGGCGATGGTTGGCTTGTGATCTCTTGTGTTAGCGGCATGCCTTGATTATATCCGAATGCTGGCGCTTGCACAAGCAGCAACACTATTCTGTTGAGGATTCACTTTCTGAGGATGCTTGCTGATTCGAGGGGGTCAAGAGGGTGGGGGGCGCTTTTGCCTTTTTACCACATTCCCTCCGGCAGCGTCAGTATGACGCGGGTGTACGCGCCCGGCATGCTTTCTACCGCCAGCGTCCCGCCGACGACGGCCATCATCGTGCTGTGCAGCGCCAATCCGTGGCCGCTGCTTTCTCCTGACTTTTGCGCGGCGTCCAATCCGACGCCGTCGTCCTCGATGGCGATCTCCAGACCGTTGCGCCAGACTGCCCTGACGTGGAGGTTCAGCGGTTGGGGAGTCTCTCGATCTCGCCCGTGGCGGGCGGCGTTGCGGATCGCCTCGCGGGCGGCATAGAAGAGGACCTCGGCTGTCAGCGTGGGGATGCGCCGCGCCTCTCGTTCCGCTTCCGACTCGATCTCCCACGTCACGTCGTCAAAGCCGTTTCCTAGCTCGTCGCTCACCGTCCGCCGCAGCGCGCTGACTATCCCCAATCTCGCGACCTCCGGCGCCGCGCCGGAGGGCAGTTCGCGTAGGAGGTCGGCGATCTGGCGGTGAGCGTCCGCCAGAAGCGAGACGGTCTCGGGGTATTCCCCGCTGCCGCTCAGAGTCAGCAGCGCCGCGTGGAGGTTGGGCAGGACGTCGTCGTGTAACACCCGGCGGGTCTGTTGGTCGAGCACCTGGCTTTCGGCCAATCGCTGGCGTTGCAGGGCCATCAAGCGGCGGGCCATCTCCGCGCTGGCCTGGGTGTCGATCAGCCGCTCGCCACTGGCGCGGGCGATCTCGATCTCCTCCTGGGTGTAGAGGCCGCCGTCTCGCTTTTCGCCCAGCAGCAGGACGCCGATCAGTCCGCGCTCGCTCCACAGTGGCACGGCCCACGTCGCGCCACCGTAGCGGTCTGGGTCGAGCGGCGCGCACATCGTCTGCGGCGAGTCGAACCGCGACGCGAGTTCGGCCGGCGAGGGGAGCGAGGCCGGGCCGCCTGCGGGATAAGTCAAGGGCGGGCCGGCCAGTGGGGCCAACGGTCCCAGCGCGACCAGATAAGCCACACGCGCCTCCAGCACGTCGTCGCACAACGCCCGGAACGGCGTCTCCGTATCCACCTCCCTCCCCCATTGGGGGAGGGTTGGGGAGGGGGAGGTCAGCAATCGTTCGTATATCCTCTCACTGGCGACGAAAGGGCGCAGGTGCTCGATAGTGCGCTCTCGCTCGGCGTAGGAGCGCCAGCTCAGGAGGGCATAGAAAGTCACCATCAGCAGGGTGGTCAGCAGCAGGCTGTAGATCGAGCGTAGCCGGAGCGCGAGGCTCCAGCCCACCACCACGCCGTACCCCGCCGCCAGGATGACGGCCCTGCGCCAATGCTGGAAGAGTCCGCGCCGGGGGAGCGTCTTGCCGGTAAAGACCTCGTAGGAGACGATCGCCTGTCCCAGCAGGATCACGGCGATGGTGATGAGGAGCGAGATCGCCAGGTCGAACCAGGCGACGGTGAGCGCCATCTCGGTGTAGACGCCGGACCGGGCGCGCTGGTTGGCGTTCAGAATGATCCACAGCATAATCCATGCCACGAGTAGACTGGCGGCGAATAACGCAGCAGAGGCGGCTGCCAGCCAGGGACGGGCGCGACGGCGGGCCAGGTCGCCCATCACGCGGGACGACGGCCCCGGGCGGCGCAGCGCGTCCAGCGACAGGCTGATGCAGAGCACGATGTAGAACGGGTAGACGAGGATCAAGAGCGGGACGCCGCCCACCGACGGCGTGGCCGACAGCCGGAGTTGCGCCACCTGCAAGTAGGAGGGCAACGGGTTGGCAAAGAGGAGCAGCCCGACGAGGCCCGTCGCCAGCAGCACGGTGAGCAGGAACCAGGGACGCTGGCGGCGATGCAGGGGAGTCTGTGGGTCGTCCCAGAAACCCGCGTACCACAGCATGATTGCGTACCAGGCGAAAGGCGAGCCGACGACCGGGACCCAGCCCACGTGCCACCAGAAATTCATCCCCTCGCTCACAACGTAGAGGCCGTGGCCCAGGAGCGCGGCATGGCTGATGAAGAAGACCCCGCCCATCAACATCCCGCCGCCCGCCATCCAGACGCCCCAGCGCCTGCCCTGAGCTTGTCGAAGGGTGCGGCGCTCGGCGTTCAGCAGCACCGTCAGGCCCAGCCAGAACAGCAGGATGATGTCGAACAGCGAGACGGCCATGATGGCCCAGTCGAGGAGGAGTATGCCGGTCATCGTTTACCCTGTGGCGCTTTGTTCCAGCGCGATGATCTGCTGGACATCGTTGCGCGCGAGCCAGAGCGGGACGATCCCAAAGACACCGAAAGAGCAATCGAGCAGCCGCCAGAAGAGGGGGATGCCTCGGAGCGGGCCAAAGATCATCGCCACGGGGATCACCAGGACGCAGGCGATCATGCCCGATTCGATCACCCAGATATTTTTCACCGGATCTCTCAGCGGTCCGATGAAGCCGATGGCGATGACGATGTGGCCGAACGCGAGCCAGTCGGTGCCGTAGAAGATAAAGGGTTGCTCCTGTTTCATCTCGGTGATGCCCTGATGGATGAACGAGATCCAGTGTGCCATCGCGGGCCACGCTTGCTCCATGAGCGTCCCTTCGCCAATCGTGTTCTGAAGTATGTCAATTCCCCATTTGAGGGGCACTGCTGTTAGCCCACTGATGATGAGGGAGATCGTGAAGAAAATGAGTAGATACCTGACTCTTTTTTCTAGTAGCTGGGTTTCCATATCTATTTTTCCAATAGGTGATGCATACATGCTTTCTAGTGGACGCTGTTACTCAAAAACGCGGTGTAAACACTTGGATCAGTCATGTCTACCATAACTGTCTGATGGGAATGGTTCTTGTTCCCGGTGCAACCTTTCAAGTGCTCAGCCTGATTTGGAGTCCACCAGTTGGAGGTACTATCATATGTCGGTGGCTCAAGTTCTGTCTTTCTGAGAGGCTCTTGGCATAAAGTGCTTGTCATGAACTCATCCAACTCGTCGGCATTCATTGAAAAACGTACTTGTATGAAGATGTCCTGGAAACCAGTCGTGTAGGCATAGATTTCATGTGCGCTTGGGGGAAGCGTTATGTCTGCATTACCTTCAATGAAGGAGGTTTCATAGCTGTCAGGACGAGAGGGGTAGTAGTCTCTAGCTGTGAATGGCTCATAGTCCTTTAGTTGCCACGCAGCCCAGAGAATGGCGATTAGGCAACCTGACATCACAACAAGTGCTGATATGCTGAGCCATTTCCTCCAATTCCACTTCACTTGTCAGCGTTCCCTGAAATTTGTTACTCCGCTGCGTCAAGCGGTACCCACTCCCCTTGCCGAGCGATCACTTGCGGCGTGCCATCCTCATCCCACTGGATCAACTGGCGGCGCTGGTAGATGATGACCGCTCGTGTGCGGGCCGCCTTCTCGTCGGAGGGCGTCTCGTTGAGCCGCCAGGCGGTGTAAATCTGCCCGTTCGTGCGGCTGACCGCGCGCCTATCCCGAAAGCCCAACCGCTCGGCGATCTGCTCGTTTGTAAGCCCCTGGGCCAGCAGCGCGACCACCTCCAGCTCGTTCGGCTCCAGCAGCGCCAGCGGATCGTATTCATCCTTGTGGCGCACCTCCTGCACCCGCGCTTCGATCTCGGGGTCGATAAAGCTCCGCCCGGCGACGGCGTCGCGCAAGAGCGGCAGGATGCTCGCCGGGAGCAAATAGTTGCTCTTGCGGACGTAGGCATAGTGCGTCAGGATGCCAGAGTGCAAAAAGTCACGGTAGTAGGCGTCGTCGTCCTGGATGGAGTAAAAGACGACCGGCAGGCGGGGATGCTCGCGCCGGAGGGCGACCGCCGCCTGGATGCCGTTCATCTCGCCGGCCAACTGGACGTCCATCAGCGCCGCGTCGGGAGGCGAATCCAGGCAGTGCGCCAGCGCCTCCTCGCCGCTGGCGACCTCGCACACCACGCGCACGTCGCCAGTGGCCTCCAGCCCGACCTTTAGCGCGTGACGCAGCTTTTCATTATCTTCGACGAGCAGGGTTTTGAGCATTTGTTGCCTCCACAGTATACACAACTGTAGTAGATTCAGCGCTTCTTGTCAAGCACTCAGGTGCGAGAATTTCCGAGTTTGAAACCTTGATACCTACCGCAGCTTAAGATAGGATAAGCGTAAAACTGTGGGAGGGCGCATAATCATGAACATATTACTTATCAATCCGCCACATCCTGCGATCGGAAGCCGTATTCCGCGCGAGCACTTGCCGCCTCTCGGTTTGCTATCGGTGGGTGGCCCATTGGTCGATGCGGGACATAAAGTGCGGCTTCTGGACGCGGAATTTGGTCCTATGTCTACAGAAGAAGTCGTGAAACAGGCCGTGGCACTCGCACCTGAAACCATTCTTGTGGGACATTCTGGTTCGACCTCTGGACATCCTATCGTTACAGAGATTACCCGTGCCATTCGCGTGGTGCTGCCCGAGACCCGGATCATCTATGGTGGAATATTCCCAACGTATCACTGGCAGGAGATTCTGGCCGAGGAACCGCAGATTGATGTAATCGTGCGTGGCGAAGGTGAAGAAACGGCAAAGCGAGTTATCCGTGCTTTGGAGACAAACGCTCCCCTCGATGCTATCCCTGGGATTGCCTATCGGAAACAGGGCGTCTCGTTCGCTACACCACGCGCTCCTCTTATCCGCGATCTCGATGCTGTTCGTGTTGGTTGGGAACTCGTTGATCTCAGCCGTTATAGCTATTGGGGAGACCTTCGTGCCGTCGTGGTTCAATTCTCCCGTGGTTGTCCGCATTCATGCAATTATTGCGGTCAGCGCGGATTTTGGACGCGTTGGAGACATCGGGATCCACAAAAGTTCGCTGCGGAGCTGGCGTGGCTTCATCGTACCCATGGGGTCGAGGTGATCAACTTCGCAGATGAGAATCCGACATCCTCCAGGCAGGTCTGGCTTGCTTTTATTAAAGCTCTCATTGCCGAAGATGTTTCTCTGGCGTTAGTAGGTTCGACCCGGACGAGTGACATTGTTCGTGACGCCGACATCTTGCACCTATACAAGAGAGCTGGCGTTGCCCGGTTTCTCCTCGGTATAGAGAATTATGATGAGGAAACACTGCGCAAGATCCGCAAAGGCGGAACGACAACTCAAGATCGTGAAGCCATCCGGCTACTGCGTCAGCATGATATTATCTCGATGGCGACTTACGTTGTTGGGTTTGAGGAAGAGACAGCTCGGGATTACTTGCATGGATTAAAACAACTCCTTTCCTACGATCCTGATCAGATCCAGATGTTGTATGTGACCCCACATCGTTGGACGCCGTATTTCCGCATGTCAGCCGAAAGGCGAGTTATCCAGACCGATAAGCGGAGATGGGATTATAAGCATCAGGTGCTCGCTACTCGACATATGCCACCGTGGCGTGTTCTTATGTGGGTAAAGTTCATAGAAGCCGTTATGCAGTTGCGTCCGCGCTCTATGAAGCGAGTTATTGCGCATCATGACCTGCCAATACGCGACGCGATGCGTTGGTATTATCGTATTGGACGTCGGGTGTGGCCGTATGAGATATGGAACTTTTTCTTTCGAGATAGGCATCAGAAGGACGGTCCAACTCTTGCAGAATTCTGGGGCGCGCCACAGGATAGTGAGGAAGAGGCAATGGAGGTCAATGCTAAAGAGCCAATGGATATTGGAGACCGTGCGTCGGTTTATTGGCACAGGAGGCAAGATGGTAGACATGATATTTGATCAGTGTGTTCTGCTGCTGGTCTTTTTAGCGGGACGATTGGGTATGACCTACAAGGCGATCAATGTCTGGATCTTTGTGGTCATCTGGCCGATCTGTACGCTGACGCTGGTCGCCATCGTGATGTTGCAGCAGAGGAAGATTCGCAGACTTCTCGCTCAAGAGAGTGAATCGGGAAGGGAGCATGCTCGATGAAAGTCAAAATGATCCTACCCGCGCTGACCGAAGCCAAAAGCCCCTACTGGAGGCCGATCAAGTACTCGCTCTTTCCGCTGCTGGGATTGGCCACACTCTTGTTATGGGCGGTAGATGTCATTTATTCAGGGTGATATTCATCCCACGTCAGAAGAGGTCCATCCAGCAGTATGGGGATTGCGTTCAAGACGTTGCGGCCCAGGATGCCCCACGATTGGTCAACCAAGAGGAACTGTCCGCGAAATGTTCGGCCACAGAATAATAGTTCCAACCGAACAACTGGTGCTAGGCTTACATTGCCGTCGAACCCTATCAATTCATAGTGTCTGTCTGGAACAACCGCTGTTCCCAACAAGTCCACGGTTGTTTTTGGGATCAAGGTCACATCAGCGCCAGTGTCCAACAACATCGGCACATCTGGCCGAATCGCGCTGTTGCCTGGATTGCGCAGAGTCACTTTTGCCAATGGTGCGGGAGGATCAAACTGTGTGGCATCATACGCCGGCATCAGAAGACCCCTCGATTACTTCCAGCTCAAAATCCACTATCTGTTCTGGGTCTACCAGGCGTGGACTAAAAACGCGAGCCGCCCGGCTGATCTGAATATCAGGGACGAGCACGTACACTTTTGTTTTCTCTGGTAATCGGACAGCGTCTTTTAGCCGAATCTGGCCGTGTTCTACTACTCCTTCAAAAGTCGCGATACCCATTGTGTGCCTCCTACTTTTACAATTGCGTTTCCCTTTCTTGCATGTACGTGAGCTCGGCGGGGGTGGTGAGTTATCTTGGCTTCATTATACTTGATAGATATGCAACTGACAAACCTAACGTATTGGGCCATCATTTGTTGTCAAGCACTCAGGTGCGAGAATTGGCGGGGTCGAATCGTGGACGTCTCCCGATCACTTGGGATAAAATGACTGCGGATACCTTACGAGGAGGGCAGTATGAAAGTCAAAATGATCCTACCCGCGCTGACCGAAGCCAAAAGCCCCTACTGGAGGCCGATC
>Ga0180433_10005333_pt1 | contig 17468 bp, 16 predicted proteins | sample SS_ome_8_FD_132980 | JGI IMG/M metagenome (GOLD analysis project Ga0180433, IMG submission 132980) | Hypersaline lake sediment archaeal communities from the Salton Sea, California, USA - SS_1_D_1 metaG | ecosystem: Environmental > Aquatic > Non-marine Saline and Alkaline > Hypersaline >... | reverse complement strand
TTCAGCCGCGGCATCCACCCCTATAAGTGGACCATGGACAACGTCGAGGCCATGCGACGGCAACTCAGAAGCCTCGGCGCAATCTATGACTGGAGCCGTGAGGTCGTCACCTGCCTCCCCAACTACTACAGGTGGACGCAGTGGTTCTTTCTCAAGCTGTACGAGGCGGGTCTTGCCTACCGGGGGAAGGCTCCGGTCAACTGGTGCCCCAACTGCCAGACGGTGCTGGCCAACGAGCAGGTGGTGGGCGAAGGGCTTTGCGAGCGGTGCGGCACGGAGGTAGTGCGAAAGGACCTGGAGCAGTGGTTCTTCCGCATCACCAGGTACGCCGACGAACTCCTCGATTTCAGTCAGATCGAGTGGCCGGAACGCATCAAGATAATGCAGACGAACTGGATCGGAAGGAGCGAGGGGGTGGAGATCCGCTTCGGCCTGGAAGACGGCGAGGAGTTCGGCGTTTTCACCACCCGCCCCGACACGGTCTACGGTGTCACCTTCATGGTCTTCGCTCCTGAGCACCCGCTGGTGGAGAAGTTCACCACGGCGGAACACAAGGAGGAGGTGGACCGCTACGCCGAGCAGGCGCGAAAACAGTCGGAGATCGAGCGGACAGCCGCCGAGCGGGACAAGAGCGGCGTCTTCACCGGCGCCTACGCCATCAACAAGCTGAACGGCGAGAGGGTGCCCATCTTCATCGCCGACTATGTTCTGATGAGCTACGGTACCGGCGCAGTCATGGCGGTCCCGGCGCATGACCAGCGTGACTTCGAGTTCGCCCAGCGCTACGGCCTTCCCATCAAGGTGGTGATCGCCCCTCCCGACTGGTCCGGGGAGGATTTCACTGAGGCCTGGGTCGAGCAAGGGACCATGGTCAATTCAGCCCAGTTCGACGGCACACCCAACGAGCAGGGGAAGGAAGCCGTGGCGGACTACATGGAGGAGAAGGGCTGCGGGCAGCGCAGGACCAGCTATCGCCTTCGCGACTGGCTCATCTCCCGACAGCGGTACTGGGGCGCCCCTATACCCATGGTCTACTGTGACCGGTGCGGGATCGTCCCGGTGCCGGAGAGCGACCTGCCGGTTCTGCTGCCGGAGGACGCCGAGTTCCGCCCCACGGGTGAATCACCGCTCAAGTACTGCGAGTCCTTTGTCAATACCACGTGCCCGGCCTGCGGCGCTCCGGCGAAGCGCGAGACCGATACCATGGACACCTTCATGTGCTCCTCATGGTATCAGTTGCGCTACGCCAGCCCGGAGTGTGACGACGCACCCTTCGCCAAAGACAAGCTGGAGTACTGGTGCCCGGTGGACCAGTACACCGGTGGAGCCGAGCACGCCACCATGCACCTCCTCTACACCCGCTTCTTCACCAAGGCGCTCCGCGACATGGGCATCGTCGCTTTCGACGAGCCTTTCATCCGCCTCTTCAACCAGGGCGTCATCGTCATCGAAAGGCAGAAGATGAGCAAGTCGAAGGGCAGGGTGGTCAACCCCGACGAGTACGTCGCCGAGCTGGGGGCCGACGCGGTGCGCGCCTACCTCATGTTTATCGGGCCGTGGAACCAGGGTGGGGAATGGGATGACAGAGGCATAAAGGGAATAGCCCGCTGGCTCAACCGCGTGTGGGACCTCGTGCTGGGGGACTACGCCCCTCAGAAGCCGGATGAAGCCAGCACCAGACAGTTGCGCCACATGACGCATCGGACCATAAGGAAGGTCACTCAGGACCTGGAGGGATTCCGTTTCAACACTATGGTCGCCGTCTTGATGGAACTCACCAACTACCTGGGAAAGGTCCGTGACGAGAAGGATGTGGAGAAGGCGGCGTGGGACGAAGCCATCGATAGTCTGCTCCTTCTCCTGGCCCCCACCGCCCCCCACCTCGCCGAGGAGCTGTGGACGAGGACCGGCCACCCCTACAGCATCCACAATCAGTCTTTCCCTCAGTGGGATGCCGAGCTTGCCGCCGAGGAGGAGTTCACCCTGGTTATTCAGGTCAATGGCAAGCTCCGCGACCGCGTTACCGTGCCTGTCACCATCACCGAGGATGAGGCCCGCGAGCTGGCGCTCAGCCGTGAGCGCATACAAGACTACCTGAACGACAGGAAGATTGTGCGGGTCATCTACGTGCCGCGGCGGCTGGTGAACGTTGTGGCATCTTGAGCCAGACCATCGATTGGTATATACTACTGCCAACTTTCCTGGGGGTGCATGATGAAGCTATCGTGTCTTCAAGTGGACTTGAACAAAGGACTGGCCATCGTTGGCCGGGCTGTTGCCACCCGGACCACGCTGCCAATAACCAATAACATCCTTCTAACAGCGGACGACTCGCGCCTGAAGCTTGCCGCCACCAACCTGGAGATCGCCATAAGCTGCTGGCTGGGCGCCAAGGTGGAGGAGGAAGGCGCCATAACCATCCCGGCTCGGCTGCTCACCGACTTCGTCAACTCACTGCCCAACGAGCAGATCGACATGACGCTCTCGCCGCGCACGCGCACGATGGAACTCAAGTGCGCCCGCTTCGAGGCGCGCATCAACGGGGTGGAAGCGGAGGAGTTCCCGCCCATCCCCTCGATAGAGGAAGGGGTGTCGACAACGATCAAGCCCGAAGACCTGCACGCCGCCATCGCGCAGGTTGTCTTCGCCGCCGCTACCGAGGAGACACGACCTGTGCTCACCGGTATCCACTGCCAGTTCTACGGCGATACGCTGACGCTGGCTGCCGCCGACGGCTTCAGGCTGGCGGTGCACAAAGCGCCTCTCGCCGAACCGGTGGCCGAGCTTACCGAGGTCATAGTCCCGGCGCGTACCCTTAACGAGCTTCAGCGCTTCATCGGCGACCAGGAGGACCCGGTGCAGGTGACCATCAATCCCAACAAGAGTCAGATTCTGTTCCGCCTCAAGGACGTGGAGGTGGTGTCTCAACTGATTCAGGGCACCTTCCCCAACTATACCCAGCTCATTCCTCAGAGCTACACCACCCGCGCCGAGATGGGCCTTTCCGATTTTCTCAAAGCCACCAGGACTGCCTCCATCTTCGCCAGGGAGGGGAGCGCCATCGTGCGCCTGCAGATAGCGCCCGGTGAGGAACTGACGCCGGGCAAGGTGATACTATCGGCCCGCGCTGAGGAGGTCGGCGACAACGTGGGTGAGGTGGATGCAGTCGTCGAGGGTGAGGAAGCCAAGATAGCCTTCAACAACAAGTTCCTCGCCGACGTCCTGGGCGTTCTCCACGAGGACAAGGTAGTCCTCGAGACCACCAACCCGTCTAGTCCCGGCGTTATCCGGCCCGTGGGCAGCGACAACTACGTCCACGTGGTCATGCCCATGTTTGTTCAGTGGTGACCAAATCATTCTTGAACTGATTGACCTTTTCAGCGAAAGGCGCTTCTTCGGGAAGCGCCTTTTTTGTGTCCAGTAAGCCTTTGACTGTAATGTCGGGGTGCTGAGCTTCACGGATCTTCAGTTCTTCGTTGAATGAAGTCAGCCTACCGGCATCTGCACTTGATACCATTCTACAATCAAGCGTGAAGTCAAGACTATGTTCGTGCGCAGCTGCCTTGACTACGAGGCGTGGACACAATCAAGTATAATCTGTGTACATGACAGCTATCGACATAGGGAAGATGAGAGGTAATCGCTTATGGAATGGAATATGGACATAGGCAAGTTCTTTGGCGTAACTCACAGATACCACGTAGTCTGCAATCCCATGAGTACAGTGAAACTCGACGAACTGATTGAACTCCTGAAACTGGACCCCGGGGCTTCCGTACTCGACATCGCCTGCGGTATGGCGGAGATGCTCACAAGGTTAGCTGAGCGATTCGAGGTGTCCGGGGTTGGAATCGACAACTCCCCGTACTTCGTAGCAGAAGCAAGAAAGAAGCTTCAAGAACGAGTGCCCGACGCTCGAATTGAGATTCTCAGCATGGACGGGGCGGACTACAAGCCTGAACGGCTATTCGACTTGACAATGTGTATCGGTGCTTCATGGGTCTATCAGGGACATCGAGGGACCTTGCGTGCTTTGAAAGCTATGACGAAACCAAATGGTCTTGTTCTCACTGGTGAACCTTTCTGGCTTCAGGAGCCGAGCGAAGCGTATCTAGTTGCCGAGGACCACACGCGTGATGAGTTTGGCACACACTACGAAAATGTACTCGTCGGCGAAGATGAAGACCTTGTCCCACTGTACACATTGGTCAGCAATCAGGACGATTGGGACCGATATGAGGCACTTCGGTTGTATGCAGCACAGAGGTATGCTGGAGACAATCCGGACGACGCTGACGTACCGGAAATACTAGCTCGTGTCGCTCATGGATGGAAGAATTATCTGCGTTGGGGTCGTGATACGGTTGGTTGGGCGATGTATCTGTTTCGAAAGCCGTCTCATATCGATTGATAGCTATCCAAAGGAGTAACGGAAGTAGATGCTGTTCTTAGTTGCCAGTACTACAATACGACCAAACTGAAACACTTTATTCATGTCAATATGTGTTTGGCAAAATGCCTACACACTCTTTTTCGACGGAAGAATTATAGTACAAGACGATCAAACATCCCCATGTTCGTCCAGTGGCGAGCAGGTTCTGGTTGTAGAATCTGCTATGAACGTGGTGCATTCTTGCTTTGTCCGAAAGCATAGGCCTCACGAAGCCAACCACGCACGTCTTCATCCACATCAGATTCCTTCTCAATGATGATGTGGTGCGTCCAGCGCCCCGGGCGCGGCTCTACCGCCTCGACTATCTTCTCATGTTCGATGGGTCGTCCCGCAGCGAAGGTGAGAACGATGCAATTCTCAGGCCGCTTCCTGGTCCACCTTTGCGGAAGCCAGACCCACGCGAACTTCCTCTTTGCCCCGAACGAGACCTGGGTCTTGGCCGCTTCCACTCGAACCGCGCCCATCGACTCCACGTATGTCCGGACAACATTGAAGAGCTCGAGCGCCTGCGGGCGCTCGGCGAACAGACCCTCAACCGTCCAACTGCCCGGTGACTTCACTGACCATCCTCACAAGCACAGCCGTCATGGCCCCCTCTTCTGTAGACGGCCCTGTCTATCATAGTGGCACGTCTGTCAGATGCAAGCTCTGTGAGCACCCGGTTCCGTTCCCTTGATTCTCATGCCAGGTTCCCATAGAATCACAGCAATTGACAGTCAGTATCAGGTCGAAGATGAGGGTTTCGAATGAATCCAGCAATAAGCATAGAGAATGTCAGGAAGACCCTGGGGAACCGGGAGGTCCTGAAGGGAATAAGCCTTACCGTGGCAAAAGGGGATATCTTCGGTTACCTCGGCCCCAACGGGGCCGGCAAGACCACCACTATCAGGATACTTCTCGGCCTGCTTCAAGCCGATTCCGGCAGGCTCGATATCATGGGGCAGGACATATCCAGGAGCGAGACCCGCAGGAGAATAGGCTTCGCCCTCGACCCGGACGGCCTCTACGACAACATGACGGCTGAAGAGAACCTGGAGTTCTATGCGCGGATCTACGGACTGTCCGGTGCCGGGCATAGGATTGCCGAACTCCTGCGGGTGGTGCGTTTGAGTGACCGGGCAAGAGACCGGGTCGGCACCTACTCGAAAGGGATGAGGCAGCGGCTGGCTCTGGCCAGAGCCATGACCCATGACCCCGAGGTGCTCGTCCTGGATGAGCCCACCGCCGGAGTCGACCCGTCAGGGCAGATAGAGGTGAGGCAAATCATGCTCGACGTGGCTCATCACAAGGACAAGACGGTCTTCCTCAGCTCCCACAATCTGGACGAGGTACAGCGCATCTGCAACCGCATCGCCCTGATAGACCGGGGCGAGATCAAGCTCTATGGTGAGATGGAGGCTCTACGGCGGGGGCCGGGCGGAGGCGTGGTGGTAATCGAGACGGCCGGTGAGGTCCCTCAAGCTTTGCTGGATGAACTGAAGAGCCTGTCTCAACTGGGACTGCGGGAGAAGAAGGAAAGAACCCTCATCTTCTCTCCGCAAGAGGGCACGGAGGTCTCGGACATCATAGGCCTGCTGACCGGACGCGGAGTGAGAATCGAGGGAGCCACGCGGCAGGAAGCCAGCCTCGAAGAGATGTACTCCGCCATTCTCAAAGAGGTCGAGCCGATATGAGAGCGATTGCCCTGATAGCCGCCGCCAGTATCAGGAACAACCTCCGGTCGAAGATCACGGTCGCCGTGTTGATCGCCGTCGAGCTGATATGCATTGTTGGAACGGTGGCGGCCCTGTGCCTTCTGCTGATAGCTCCGGCGTTGGAGGCGGAGATACCCGACAGGCCTGTGCTGGAAGCGTATCTTGGCGTGGTTGTCTACGCCGCCTGTCTGGTCGGTGTGGGGGTCAATCTGAATGCATTCGGCTTCCAGACAATGACCAGGGAGAAGTCGCGGGGAAGCATGGCGGCGCTCCTGGCGACACCGCTCGAAGCAAGCCATATCTGGATTGCCAAGAGCCTGGCCGTCTTCCTGCCCGGCCTGGTCCTGGGGGTGGTCTTCGCCCTGATTGCCCTGCTGGCGGTCAACTACGTCTACTTCGTTCCCACGACAGGCTTCCTGCTCACTCCCTGGATGGTCATTAGCAGCTTTGTGGCGTTACCACTCATCTATCTTGGCCTGAGCCTGCTGGTGCATGTTATCGGGCTGACCGGCAATCCGGCTACGGGCAACGTAATCGTCCAGATATTCCTGCCCGTCTTCGCCTCGCTGATGATCAACCTCGCGGTCCACGATGTCATGGACGCCGCTTCCTGGCCCTTCACCCTGGCGAGTCTCGGCCTGGCTGTCGTAATCGGCATTGTCGCTCTGCTGCTTCGACCGCGTCTCACCACGGAGAGGATAGTCCTCTCGCGCTAGGAGCCCGACTTGAGAGCTGTGAGCATAGTCCTCCGTAGAGATTTCCGGGAGCACCGGCAGACCAATGCCTTCCGCATCATGGTCATATCGGCTGGAGCAGTCACCGTCGCCGCGGCGGCGGCCATCAGCATCGTCCTGGGCAGGCAGGCATGGTTGGGGGAAGAGGCAGCCAGGCCCTTGCTGGAACTGATAATGGGTCTCGTCGCCTACTTCCTGCCCCTGTTCGTCCTTCTCGCTTTCATCTGGGTATCCGCCAGCCTGCCTATCGTCAGAGAGAAGGTCAATGGCAATATCGAGTGCCTCCTGGCTACCCCACTCAACCCCGGAGCACTGTGGATGGCCAAATGCCTGGCCGTTTTCCTGCCCGGGTTTGGCATCTCCGTCATCGCCACGCTCGTGGTTGTGCTGGCGGTCAATCTGACAACCATATACCCGGCGACAGGCTGTTTCGTCCTGCCGGCCCCGGCGCTGCTTACCGGCCTCGTCATCAACCCCCTGCTGTTCTTCGCTTTGCTGGCATTCATGGTCCTTGTCGCTCTCGCCAGCAACCCCGACATAGCCATCGCGCCATCTTTTGTCCTGGGGTTCGGCCTGATGATAGGGGTCCCGCTGGGAATCGCCCTGGGAGCCATCAACCTGGCCTCGTGGACCTTTGCCCTGTGGTATCTCGCCGGCACGGCCGTTGGCTGGGCGGTTGTGGGCTACCTCACCCGTATCCTCAGCAAAGAGAACGTCGTCCTGTCGAGCAAGGGCAGTTGAATTCAGTTCATCTGCTCGACTCAATACCTGCGTCACCCTGAAGCCAGACTCGCTTGTTTCGCTGCATCTTGTCGTTGCCACCTTGCCCTACACGAACGACACGAGAAGTCATGTCTTCGTAAGCGCCCTCTCCCTCCACCATTTCCACCACAGCACCTTGATCAAGCGTCCTTCGCCATATACTGCCGGGTTGAACTTGGTGGTTACCCGTAGCGACGCAGTGTTCCGCCTGGCTATCTGGCCATACATTCGTGTAGCCCCGGTGTCTGCCAGGAACAGGTTCCTCTTAAGGTTGCCATACGTGTGAAGACCGAGCTTTCTGTACTTGGGATTTGTCCACACGCCGCCGCTGTACGATTCCTTCTTTGAGAAGTCCACCCTGATGGGAGGCTCATTCAGGCTGTTCTTGGCTTCCTGGGTCATGGCAAGCCACCCAATGTGAGCCAGCTCACGGCCAATGAAAATACAGGATGCAATGGCCCCCTTGTCCAGTGCTTTCCTGGCATTGAAGAAATATGCATATGACCGGAACTCAAAGCCATTAGCCTCCAGTGCATCAGCCTCCTCATTCGTCGCCACCACCTTCCACTCAAAATGGTCCGTCCTAGGCAGAAAATCCTTTTCGTCCAAGTGGCGCGTTTGTTCCAGGGTGTGCTCAATGAGGTAGAAGGCCTGGTACTTGAAGAGTAGCCCAGCCATGAACCAGAATCCCGCTGCAAGCAGGTATGTGACTGCTTCAGTCTTGTACATTCGCCTCATTCTTGCCAGCAAGTCGCTAAATCGAGTCACCACATTCCACCATCCATCCTGTTTCCCGGGCACTCAAGGCCTTTCCTCCCACAACCTCCACCACAGAATCTTCAGATAGCGGCCTTCGCCATATCGAACGTTTCCTGTCGCGACGTCGGAACCCAATGAGGCGGCATCGCCCTCAACGACCGCCCATTTGCTCCTGAAAATTCCCTTTGTGCTGGAATCCTATTCGTACTTGCGCTGGGACCCTTCGGCTGCGGATGGACACACTACGCCCTGTGCTGCCATTGCGGCGACACATCTGTTGCAGTGGTCGCAGTCCACGGCGGTTATCTCTCCCGATTGCATCTTCCTTATCACATCTGGCTCTCTAATGGTGGCGCGTCCGATCTGCACAAACTCGAAGCCCTCCTCCATGACTCTGTCCATGTCATCAAGTGAGCAGACTCCGCCGATGTAGGCCACGGGGATTCCTACGGCATCTTTGATGCGCTTTGCCTGGTCGAACAGGAAAAGGTCTCTATACGGGACTTCCCTGACAATGAGGCGGCCGAACAACGCCATCCCCAGCTTGGAAAACAGGTTCTTCTCCGACCTGACATACTCCAGTATGGGAACGCTGCCGCGCATCATGTAGAAGGGAGTCCTGGCCGTGAATCCGCAGCTTGGTACGAGAAGGCTGGCGCCTTCCTCTTCGAACCTCCCTGCCACCTGTACAGCCTCATCGATGCCCAACCCGCCCTTGAAACCATCCTCGCAGTTCAACTTCACCAGTACAGGGTAGCCCGGGCCGACAACTTCTCTTACATGCCTGACTATCGAGGCGGGGAATCGCAGCCGGTTCTCCAGGGAGCCACCGTACCGGTCCCTGCGGCTGTTGGTCCATGGAGAGAGGAACTGGCTCAGGAGGTATCCGTGTCCGGCATGGATTTCGATTGCATCGAACCCTGCCCGCATGGCCATTCTTGCACTCTTGCCAAAGTCATCGCGCACTCGCTCCATATCTTCCTCGTCCATGGCTCGAGAAATACTGTACCGGAACAGGCAGAGCTTGCGTGAAGGGCCGATGGGTGTTCTGCCGGTCACAGACTTGTTTGCGAAGAAGCCACAGTGCCCTAGCTGGATCGATGCGGCAGCGCCCTCTCCATGCACGGCGTCGGTGAGCCGCTTCAGAACAGGGATGACCTCTTCGCGCATCCACATCTCATGTCCGAAGGCCGCTCCGTCCCTGGATACGGCGCAATATGCCACTGTGGTCATGCCGATGCCGCCGGCAGCGACTTCTCTGTGATGCTCGATTAGCGCATCGCTCGGCGTGGCATCGTAGCACATACCCTCGAAACAACCAGACCTGATGGTGCGATTGCGCAGTTCCAGATCACCGATCTTGCCAGGGGTGAAGACCTTTGATTCCCTTCTCTCTATTGCATGCTGCACAGTCTACGCATACCTACTTCATACGTCTTGTCTGCTGCTGACCCGGCTGTTCGGTGACGGTATGCCCGAATCCGGCTCAGATGACCTGGCCCCCGTTGGCGCTCAGCACCTGCCCCACCATGAAGCTGGACTCGTCGGAGGCCAGGAACACCGCCAGCGGTGTGACCTCTTCCGGGGTGCCCAGCCGGCCGAGGGGAATGGTGCCGAACACCGCCTGAATGAAATCCGACAGGGCCTTGCCCTCTACCGTCGTGCTTCCCCGCAGCCCCTCGGTCTCCACGAAGCCCGGCGCCAGCGCATTGACGTATATTCCCTTCCCGATGAGCTCCTTCGCCGCGGCCTTGGTGAAGGCTATGATGCCGCCCTTGGCCGCCGAGTAGTGCGCAATCAGGCCGAGCCCGGCGGTGCCACAGATGGACGCCATGTTGACGATCTTGCCGGAGCCTCTGGCCTCCATGATTCTGACCGCCTCACGCGTGCAGTAGAAGGTCCCGTCCAGATGGACCGCCAGCATGCGCTTCCACTGCTCATCCTCCATGTTCCGTATCTCCGCCGCGTGGAACAGCCCGGCGTTGTTCACCAGCACGTCTATGGTGCAGAACTCCTCAACCGCCCGGGCGAACATCTGCCGCACCTGCCCGCTGTCGGCTACATCGGCGGGGACAGCCAGGGCCTGCCCGCCCAGGGTCTCGATTTCAGCGACGGTGCCCGCCGCCCTCTCCGCGGAGATATCGTTGACCACTACCATCGCCCCCTCCCGGGCAAAGGCGAGCGCTATGGCCCGTCCCAGGCCGGCGCCAGCGCCGGTGACCAGTGCAACCCTGTCCCGTAGCTTCATTGGCTCCGTTCCCTCCTCATGCACAGTCGTGACGCCCCCCGACGAGCGAAGCGCCACACGCTGCGGACCTCCGTCAACACACCCGAATCCGGTTTGCCACCGCACACCAACCCCACCCGCTTGTTGCCCTGACGCACCTACTCTATGGCCTTGAACATCCTCTTCGGCGCCCCGCAAACCGGGCAGCGGTCAGGCGCCTCACCCTCCACGGTGTTGCCGCATACCTGGCACACGTAGAAGGGCTTCTCCTCCACGGACTGCCCCTTCTCCAGCATGTCGAGAGCGCCCTGGAACAGGCCGTGATGGATCTCTTCGACCTGGTTCGCCATGTCGAAGCTGTCTCTCGCCTTCGTCTCGCCCTCGGCCTCGGCCTGCTTCATGAACCCGGGGTACATCTCGGTGAACTCGTGGCTCTCTCCGCTGATGGCAGCGAGCAGGTTGTCCCTGGTAGAGCCTACCCCCTCCATGACCCGGAAGTGGTTGCGGGCGTGGACGGTCTCGGCATCCGCTGCGGCGCGGAAGAGCCTCGCTATCCGGCTGTGTCCCTCCTCCTCGGCCTTGTCGCCAAAGAATAGATACTTGCGGTTGGCCTGGCTTTCGCCGGCAAACGCAGCTTCCAGATTCTCCTGTGTTGAGGCCATAGTGCACCTCCTCACCACATCGTTTCGCACCATTGTATCGGCAACCACACGCTGGTACAAGGCAGGTTGCGTCGACTGACGAAGCGCACGCCATCCGTCGCTGCGCAGGCCCGTGCCCGGCCACGATGCAGTCGTGCGGGTGTGCTATAATGTGGCCTGCGAACAGCCGCTCTACCCCGTCAAGAATCCCCGCCGGAGGTAGGTCATCCATATCACTCATCTGAGCCTGACGAACTTCCGCAACTACCAGCGCCTTGAGCTCGACCTCCCGCGCCACCTCACGGTGCTTCACGGCGACAACGCCCAGGGAAAGACCAACCTCCTCGAGGCAATGTACGTGCTGGCGACCGCCAAGTCGCACCGCGCCACCGCCGAGAGGGAGCTGTTGAACTGGTCTGTCCCCAGAGAGGGCGTCGAGGTCACCCGCCTGGTGGCCCAGGTCCAGAGAACCAGCGGGCCGGTACAACTGGAGATGGCCCTGATGGGTGTGTTGCCCAACAACGAGAACGCTGCAGCCGCGTCCGAGCCACCCGAGCCCAGACTGGTGCAGAAGAGGATCAAGGTGAACGGAGTCAGCCGCCGCGCCATCGACCTCATCGGCCAGGTGAACGTGGTCCTGTTCAGCTCCCATGACATCGACCTGATCGCCGGAGCGCCATCGGTTCGCCGCCGCTACCTGGACGTCACCAACTCGCAGGTCAACTCCCGGTACCTTCGCGCCCTGCAGCAATACAACAAGGTCGTCACACAGCGAAACCACCTGCTCAGATTGATCGGGGAACGCCGCGCCCAAGCGGACCAGCTCGACTTCTGGGACAGGCAACTGATGGAACACGGCTCCTTCATCATAGACGCCCGCCAGGACATGGTGGCGGAACTCGAGGAGCTGGCCCGGCCTATCCATCACCAGCTCACCGCAGGACGGGAGAGCCTGACGGTGTCGTATCTGCCCAGCGTGAGGGCAGCGGAGCTGCCGGACAGGCTGCAACAGGCCCGCCCCAAGGAGGTCGCCCAGGGGATGTCGCTCATCGGTCCGCACCGCGACAACCTCGGCTTCCTGGCCAACGACGTGAATATGAATACATTCGGCTCCCGAGGGCAGCAGCGTACCGTCGCCCTATCCCTCAGGCTGGCCGAGGCCAGGTTCATGCGCTCGAAGACAGGTGACGCACCCGTCCTTCTCCTCGATGACGTGCTGTCAGAGTTTGATGCAACGCGCCGTCAACACCTGCTGGACTTCGTCGCCGCGCATGAGCAGGTCGTCATCACCACAACGGACCTTGACTGCTTCACTCCCGCCTTTCTCGCCGAGGCATCGCTTCTCCGTGTCAACCAGGGCACAGTCACCCCCGCATGACGGTGCTCCGGGGCAGCCAGCGCCCCTCTCGATCCGTGGCAGTCGCACCGCGCATTGGAGCAGCGGGCCGTTCGCCCTTCGACAGGCTCAGGACGAACGGCGGGAACAACGGACCTCGACTGTTTCAGCCCCGCTTTTCTCGCCGAGGCATCGCTTCTCCGCGTCAACCAGGGCACAGTCACCCCCGCATGACGGTGCTTCAAGGGAGGCTCACGGTTCTCCCTCTGGCGATCGGCGTCCGCCATTTCCCACACCTCAGCGAGCGTGTCGGCCATGCCCTTCTCGGGGGTCTGGGGGTGTCCCCCAGGCGTGTCAGGGCAGGTGGGTCGGCCCCACCCAAAGCGTCTGGCTCAATCCGCAGCGACAGAGAGGGCATCCCCCGGAGTTGCTGGAAAGCGCCGTAGACGGTTGCAAGCCACGATGGAATCCCCCATAATACCGCCAACGTCGGAGATGAACCCGATGCCTGTATCGAGGGGGTTGCTATGGCGGACGTGAGCGAAGACATTGAAAAGGCGGCACGCCTCTTACTGGAGGCGAGCCACGTACTGGCCCTGGTGGGCGCCGGGATGAGCGTGGAAAGTGAGATACCCCCCTTTCGCGGCCCGGGCGGATTGTGGACCAAGTACGGTGAACCCGATATGCGCGGGTATGACCGCTTCATCGCCGACCCCAAGGCGTGGTGGGAGTCGATCACCAGCAGACAGGGCTATGCCAGAGACCTGATGGAGGGCATCGCGCAGGCGAAGCCCAACCCGGGCCACTACGCTCTGGCCGAGCTGGAACAGATGGGGGTGCTGAAGTACATCATCACCCAGAACGTGGACAATCTGCACTACGCCGCCGGCAGCAAGCACGTGGCCGAGATCCACGGCAACATACACAAGCTGCGCTGCATCTCGTGCGGACGCCGGTTCGAGCGGGACGAGATCAGCATGGAAGTGATCCCGCCCCTGTGCCCGCAATGCAACGGGTACATAAAGACTGATGGCGTGATGTTCGGCGAGCCTATTCCGCCCGACGTCCTCAAGCGTTGCGAAGACGAGACGGAGAAGTGCGATTGCATGCTTCTGCTGGGTACCTCGGCCCAGGTATACCCGGCGGCAGCTTTTCCCTCGTTTGTGCGAAAGCGGGGCGGAAGTCTCATCGAAGTCAACCCCTACGACACCGCACTCACCGGGGCGTGCCACGTAGTCATCAGGGGCCAGACCGGCGAAGCCCTGCCTCTCCTGGTGGAGCGCATAAGAAGCCTCAAAGGATAGGGGTTGTCCTGCACCTCTCCCCAGGAAGTACCCCGCGGTCAGCGTCCCTGGCTGCCGGAGGCTCTTCCAGCGACCGTTGGACGGTCGAGACGCTTCCGTCAGCGCATCACGGCGACGTAGCAGTCCAGCGGTACGCCAAGCGAATCGGCCACCGGGTTGCACTTGGCCTTGAGGCAGTGGAGCACCCTTCCGTCGCCGGGCAACTCCGTCAGGGCCTCGTAGTATGCCATGCCCTTTGCCAGTATCAGGCCGGCGGATTCATACTCCCTCCTGAACTCGTCGGAAGCCAGAGAGAAGCTGACCCCCGGCACGGCACACCCGGTTGTCATCACCGCACCGAACTCGCCTTCCAGCCCGCACCTTCTGAAGTCGTCAATGGTGAGGTCGTTCTGGACCGGAGATTCCTTGACCACATAGGTGACCCGGGCAGACCGCTGCATCCAGTTCACCAGAGGCAGGTCGAAGAACACCTCGCCAGCATTGTCGGCCAGGAACAGGACGTCCCGCGCCTGTTTCAGCCTCTCGGTGAACTGCGCCGAATCGTCGCGACAGAAACGGACGCCCCGCCTCATGTCCTCCCTGATGCTGTCGAAGTCCCTGAAGAAGTCGATGGCATTGCCGAGCACGGAGAGCCCGAGACAACCCGCGAAGTCACCGGCATCGGCGGGGCCAATCTCCTCGATGAGCTTCCTCGACATCCTCATCTCTTCGTCCTTCATACCGCGGTACGGGTCGGGGTTCCCGGTGAGTTCGCGCGCCGCCCGGTGGATCTCGGTGGCGATGGCTATGGATATCTCGTCATACGAGAAGTTGTCTTCGACGACTTTCAGTCCCGTCTCCAGGGCCTTTGCCATCAGGTTCTCATCGTCCGTCGACAGCTCCGCCACCTGGCGGGCGAGTCGCTGCAGGCACTCATAGCATTCGCTGGCAATCTTCATGGAACCGCTACGTCCAAGAGTATAGGGGCGGCCTTCTCCCACCGTCAACCAGCGCACCGATGCCGTCTTGCACCCTCAAGTGCCGGACACACGTCAGCCTTGCTAGGGGCGGCGTGCGATGGTATCATTTGGCGAGCGCAGCGGCAGTCCCACGCAGTCTGCGCTCGGCAGGTGAGTTCCAGTGGCGGTTATCGAGGCCCACAGCCTGACGAAGAGATTCGGCGAGCGCACAGCGGTGCAGGACCTCCACCTCAGCGTGGATGAGGGGGAGGTGCTCGGCTTTCTCGGTCCCAACGGCGCGGGCAAGACGACCACCATCCGTATGCTCGTCGGCATAATCGCACCGACTTCAGGCTATGCCGAAGTGGTCGGCGTTCGCCCTGACCGCGAACCGGAGCGCCTCCATGAAGCCGTCGGCCTTCTCACCGAGTCCCCCGGCTTCTACGACCGCCTCAGCGCCCAGCGGAACCTGGACTACTATGCCCGGTTCTACTCCGGCATCGACGCCACTGCGCAGGCGAACAAGTACCTCAGGTTCATGGAGCTGTGGGAGAGAAGGCATGACAGGGTGGGCACCTTCTCCAAGGGAATGAAGCAGAGGCTCGCCCTGGCCAGAGCCCTGCTTCACGAGCCCAGGGTCCTCTTTCTCGATGAGCCGACCGCCGGCCTCGACCCGGAGGCAGCCCGCGAGGTGCGAGAGATGATACAGGCGCTGAGCCAGGAGGGCCGCACCGCCTTCCTCTCCACTCACAATCTGGCCGAGGCGGAGATGCTGTGCCAGCGCATCGCCGTCATCCGCACCGAACTCCTCGCCCTCGACAAGCCCGAGAACCTTCGCCAGCGCCTATTCAGGCGGCGGGTGGCGGTACGCCTTGAAGCCGTGGAGACTCCGATGGTGGAGGCCCTGGGGAAGCTGCCCTTCGTGGAGAAGCTGACCCGCGACGGCAATCAGCTCCTGGTGGAACTCACCGACCCGGAGAGGAACCGTCCTGACCTGGTCAAGTCCATCGTCGATGCCGGCGGCAGAGTGATGGCCGTGTCGGAGGAGGGCCACTCTCTGGAGGAGGTCTACCTGACCCTGATAGGCGAAGAGGCTGATGATGTCACGTAGGCGGATCCAGAACGTACTGAGGAAGGAGTGGGTGGTGACCTTCACCGACCTCAACAGCACCCTGCTGGTCACGCTCCTGCCCCTCCTCATCGTGGGCCAGGTAGTGCTCGTCATCTGGCTCGTCACTGACCTCGGCGGCGAGAGCATCGCCACCAACCCGGCCCTCGCCGGCAGTCTGGCAAGGCTGAACGCGGCACTCCCGGTGACGGTCAGCCTTCCCCCAGTCGACCAGCTACTGGTGATGCTGCTCAGCCAGTTCAACTTCTACCTGCTGCTCATCCCCACCATGATCGCCATAAGCTTCGCTACGTTCAGCATCGTCGACGAGAAGACGTCGGGCAGCCTGGAGCCCCTTCTGGCGACCCCGGTGAGGACCTGGGAGCTTCTCCTGGGGAAGGCGCTCGCGGGCGCAGTGCCAGCGCTCGTCGTCACGTGGGTGTGCGCTGGCATCTTCCTGCTGGCTGTTGTGGGACTTGGGTGGGGACATCTGCTCAGCATGGTGCTGACAACGTCGTGGTTCTTCTCCCTCTTCCTGCTCACCCCGGTGGTAGCGGTGCTGAGCTTCCTGCTGGGAATCATCGGCTCGTCCCGTGCCAAGGACGCCAAGGGCGCCCAGAACATCGCCGTCGTCATCATTCTTCCGGTGCTGGCGCTAATCGGCATTCAGATCGGCGGTGTGGTGTGGTTCACCGCGATTCCCACCCTCGTCCTGGCGGTGGCCATCGGCGCACTGGACCTGCTGGTGTTGCGGCTCGCCACGAGCCTGTTTCAAAGGGAGTCCATCGTCGTCAGGTGGCGTTAGGCCCCGACTGCGTGTGGGGCCGCATCGAATCCCCAGTCCCCTTTGCCGGGCGAGCGCTTTCTGGTCCGGCGACAGCTACGAATGCGCGCGTGCTGCGAGCTGCCGGATGAGCGATTCCGCCCCGCTGACCAGGGATGCCATGACCTCCGCCACCGTGGGCGCACTCTGTATCAGGCCCACGCCCTGGCCGCACGGCACGGTGCCACCGTCGACATCCCCATCCATCATGGCGCTTCGCCCGCGCTGCCCGCTGATAACCGTCAGGAGTCCCTCCAATGTCGCCCCGCGCGCCTCCATCTCAGCGACCTGGGCGGCAGCCCCCGATGACCGCCGCGCCGCCTCTTCTGGAATGCGCGTGGCACACGTCGAGACGGAAGCGGGGTTGTTTGGACATCGCGACAATCGCACAGTTCAGGGAGGCGCGCCGCTTCCCATGTCGGCTCCAGCACGCCACGCTTGCGGGCGTGATGCGGCTTGACCGTGATGGGACGAGAAGATACCATTGCCACGGGGCCTGGAACAATCGAGTTCTGCGTGGAGGACTGACATGGACAACGTCGACGAGCTTATTGCCAGGGCAGCCAAGGACCTGATGGAAAGCTCCTATGCAATTGCCCTGACCGGCGCGGGGGTATCGACCGAGTCGGGGATACCCGACTTCCGCGGGCCGCAAGGGGTCTGGACCAAGAACCCCGAGGCGGAGCGCA
>Ga0180433_10005331_pt1 | contig 17475 bp, 17 predicted proteins | sample SS_ome_8_FD_132980 | JGI IMG/M metagenome (GOLD analysis project Ga0180433, IMG submission 132980) | Hypersaline lake sediment archaeal communities from the Salton Sea, California, USA - SS_1_D_1 metaG | ecosystem: Environmental > Aquatic > Non-marine Saline and Alkaline > Hypersaline >... | reverse complement strand
GTTGTTACTTAGGGTTGCTAAGAGCCCTGTCCAGCACAGGGATTGAACCTTTGTAACTCCGCTGGGAACCTGCCATTTCTGGCCCCTATACTCCGTCCAGCGGTCCCCCTAGCTGGGGTCCGTGGCCTAGTGCTGGCAAGGCTTTTCGCCTGGCCGGTAGGCGGCCCAGCACCCCAGCGGTCTTCGCCATTGCCTTCGGGTTTTGACAAAGGCCACGACCCAAACCCTCGAGGAACGTCTCGAATGACCATCAGCCCACCAGAACGTGGGGGCAAGGCCAAGGTCTCGGTTGACCGGAACCCGGTGCCAGTCGATGTCGATGTGCTCGGAAAGCCCGGGCATTTCGATCGCGCTTTGGCCAAGGGTCCCAAGACCACAACCTGGATCTGGAACCTGCACTCCCGCGCTCATGACTTCGACAGTCACACCAGTGACTTGGAAGAGGTCTCGCGCAAGATCTTCAGCGCTCACTTCGGCCACTTGGCCGTCATCTTCATTTGGCTGAGCGGCGCCTTCTATCACGGTGCTCGCTTCTCCAACTACTCCGGTTGGCTCGCCGACCCCACCCACGTGAAGCCCAGTGCTCAGGTGGTTTGGCCCGTGTTTGGCCAAGAAATTCTCAACGGTGATGTCGGTGCCGGCTTCCACGGCATTCAGATCACCTCAGGTTTGTTCCACATGTGGCGCTCCTGGGGTTACACCAACGAGACCCAGCTGCTCGCCACCGCCATCGGCGCCCTCGTCATGGCTGGCTTGATGCTCAATGCTGGCGTCTTCCATTACCACAAGGCGGCTCCAAAGCTGGAGTGGTTCCAGAACGTTGAGTCGATGCTCAACCACCACCTGGCTGGTCTGTTTGGTCTGGGCTCACTCGCCTGGGCTGGTCACCTGATTCACATCTCCTTGCCCACAACAGCGCTGATGGATGCCATCGACGCTGGCAAGCCCCTGAGTCTGGATGGCAAGGCCATTGCCTCTGTGGCGGACATCCCTCTGCCCCATGCCTTTTTCAATCAGGATCTGGTTGGACAGCTCTATCCCGGCATCAAAGAAGGCATCGGTGCTTTCTTCTCCGGTAACTGGGCTGCCTACAGCGACTTCCTGACCTTCAAAGGTGGTCTGAACCCGATCACGGGCAGCCTCTGGATGACCGACATCGCTCACCACCACGTGGCGATCGCGATCATGTTCCTGGTGGCTGGTCACATGTACCGCACCAACTGGGGTATTGGTCACTCCATCAAGGAGATCCTTGAGGGTCAAAAGGGTGATCCCCTGCTGTTCCCTGCCACTCGCGGTCACGACGGCCTCTACGAGTTCATGACCAACTCCTGGCATGCCCAGTTGGCTGTGAACCTTGCCCTCGGTGGCTCCGTCACGATCATCGTGGCCCAGCACATGTACGCGATGCCTCCGTATCCGTACATCGCGATCGACTACCCAACCCAGCTGTCGCTGTTTACCCACCACATGTGGATCGGCGGTTTCTTGGTTGTGGGTGCTGGTGCTCACGCCTCAATCGCGATGGTTCGCGATTACATCCCTGCTCAGAACATCGACAACGTTCTGGACCGAGTGCTCAAGGCACGCGACGCCATCATCAGTCACCTCAACTGGGTCTGCATCTGGCTCGGCGCCCACAGCTTCGGTCTCTACATCCACAACGACACCATGCGTGCCCTGGGTCGTCCCCAGGACATGTTCAGTGACTCGGCGATTTCGATTCAGCCGATCTTTGCCCAGTGGATCCAAGGTCTGCACGCTGCAGCCTCCGGCTCCACCGCTCCCAATGCCCTCTCGGGTGTGAGCGAGGTCTTTGGTGGTCAGGTTGTGGCTGTTGCCGGCAAGGTTGCTGTTGCCCCGATGACCCTGGGTACGGCGGACTTCATGGTCCACCACATCCATGCCTTCACGATCCACGTCACCGTGCTGATCCTGCTGAAGGGTGTCCTCTACAGCCGCAACTCACGTCTGATCCCCGACAAGGCCAACCTCGGTTTCGCCTTCCCTTGCGACGGCCCCGGCCGTGGCGGCACCTGCCAGGTGTCGGGTTGGGACCACGTGTTCCTAGGCCTGTTCTGGATGTACAACTCCCTGTCGGTTGTCATCTTCCACTTCTCTTGGAAGATGCAGAGCGACATCTGGGGGACCGTCAACGCTGACGGCACCGTCCAGCACATCACCAACGGCAACTTCGCCACCAGTGCACTCACCATCAATGGCTGGCTGCGTGACTTCCTGTGGGCTCAGGCTTCACAGGTGATCAACAGCTATGGCTCTGCTACCAGCGCCTACGGCCTGATGTTCCTGGGTGCCCACTTCATCTGGGCGTTCAGCCTGATGTTCCTGTTCAGCGGCCGCGGCTACTGGCAGGAGCTGATTGAGTCCATCGTCTGGGCTCACAACAAGCTCAAGGTTGCTCCGGCTATCCAGCCGCGCGCCCTGAGCATCACGCAAGGTCGTGCTGTCGGCGTTGCCCACTATCTGTTGGGTGGCATCGCGACGACCTGGTCCTTCTTCTTGGCCCGCATCATCGCGGTGGGCTGATCTCAACCCTCTGACCTCTCTCATGGCAACGAAATTCCCTTCGTTCAGCCAGGGTCTGGCCCAGGACCCGACCACCCGCCGCATCTGGTACGGCATCGCCACGGCTCACGATTTCGAGAGCCACGACGGCATGACCGAGGAGAAGCTTTACCAAAAGCTGTTCTCCACCCATTTCGGACATTTGGCCATCATTGGCCTGTGGGTGTCGGGAAACCTGTTCCACATCGCCTGGCAAGGAAACTTCGAGCAGTGGGTTGCTGACCCTCTGCACATTCGTCCCATCGCTCACGCGATCTGGGACCCTCACTTCGGTCAAGGCGCTATTGACGCCTTCACCCAAGCGGGCGCTTCTTCACCGGTGAACATTGCGTATTCCGGCCTGTACCACTGGTGGTACACGATCGGCATGCGCACCAACGCCGAGCTGTATCAGGGCTCCATCTTCATGATGATCCTGTCGGCTTGGGCCTTGTTCGCCGGCTGGCTGCACCTGCAGCCCAAGTTCCGTCCCTCCCTGGCTTGGTTTAAGAACGCTGAATCGCGTCTGAACCACCACCTGGCTGTGCTGTTCGGTTTCAGCTCCATCGCTTGGACCGGTCACCTTGTTCACGTCGCCATTCCTGAGGCACGTGGCCAGCACGTCGGCTGGGACAACTTCCTGACGACCCTGCCCCACCCGGCAGGTTTGGCTCCCTTCTTCACTGGTAACTGGGGCGTTTATGCCCAGAACCCCGACAGCCTCAGCCAGGCTTTCGGCAGTGCAGATGGCGCGGGCACCGCGATCCTCACCTTCCTCGGTGGTTTCCACCCCCAGAGCGAAGCCCTGTGGCTGACCGACATTGCCCACCACCACCTGGCCATCGGTTGCATCTTTGTGATCGCCGGCCACATGTACCGGACCAACTTCGGTATTGGTCACTCCATTCGCGAGATCCTCGACACCCACAACCCCCCCAGCAACACCCCTGGTGATCTGGGCAGTGGTCACAAGGGTCTGTACGACACCATCAACAACTCGCTGCACTTCCAGCTGGGTCTGGCTCTCGCCTCTCTGGGCGTGGTCACCAGCCTGGTGGCACAGCACATGTATTCGATGCCGTCGTACGCCTTCATCGCGAAGGACTACACCACCCAGGCCGCCCTCTACACCCACCACCAGTACATCGCCATCGCTCTGATGTGCGGTGCCTTCGCCCACGGTGCGATCTTCTTCATCCGTGACTACGACCCCGAAGCCAACAAGGACAACGTCCTGGCTCGGATGCTCGAGCACAAAGAAGCGATCATCAGCCACCTGAGCTGGGTGTCACTGTTCCTCGGTTTCCACACCTTGGGCCTCTACGTCCACAACGATGTGGTCGTTGCCTTCGGTACTCCCGAGAAGCAAATCCTGGTTGAGCCTGTGTTCGCCCAGTTCGTGCAGGCCGCCTCTGGTAAGGCCATGTACGGCATGGACGTGCTGCTCTCCAACCCGGCGAGCTCCGCCAGCCTGGCTTCCGCCAACATCGCTGGTGAGCACTACTGGCTGGATGCCATTAACGGCAACACCGATCTGTTCCTGCCGATCGGCCCTGGTGACTTCCTGGTTCACCACGCCATCGCTCTCGGTCTGCACACCACCACCTTGATCCTGGTCAAAGGTGCTCTGGATGCCCGTGGCTCCAAGCTGATGCCCGACAAGAAGGACTTTGGTTACTCCTTCCCCTGCGACGGCCCCGGCCGTGGCGGTACCTGCGACATCTCTGCCTGGGACGCCTTCTATCTGGCTGTCTTCTGGGCCCTGAATACCGTGGGCTGGCTCACCTTCTACTGGCACTGGAAGCACCTCGCCATCTGGCAGGGCAACGTGGCTCAGTTCAACGAATCCAGCACCTATCTGATGGGCTGGTTCCGTGACTACCTGTGGCTGAACAGCTCTCAGCTGATCAACGGCTACAACCCGATGGGTACCAACAACCTCGCCGTTTGGGCGTGGATGTTCCTCTTCGGTCACCTGGTGTGGGCCACCGGTTTCATGTTCCTCATCTCCTGGCGTGGTTACTGGCAGGAGCTGATTGAAACCATCGTTTGGGCTCACCAGCGCAGCCCCATCGCCAACATGATGGGTTGGCGCGATAAGCCGGTGGCTCTGTCCATCGTTCAGGCCCGCGTGGTTGGTCTGGCTCACTTCTCAGTGGGTTATGTCCTCACCTACGCCGCCTTCTTGATCGCTTCGACTTCCGGCAAGTTCGGTTGATCCAACGATCAATGGGTTGATTTCACTTCGACGTTCCACTGACCCCCGCCTCGGCGGGGGTTTTTTTATGGCGGCGGGATCACTGGATTGGGCCCATGAAAAAAGCCCCCAATTGGGGGCTGGATTCGATGGTTTGCGGCAGGGCGCTAGCTGCCGGCAAGGCACTCCAAATCGCTGCTGTGCTCGGCAATGAGATTGGCGGCCAGTTCGCTGGTCAGCATGTCGGCGGCAGCTTGAGGGCTGAGGCCTTGGCCAATGAGGCGGCGATGCAACACCGCCGCTGCGGCCCGCAGGGTCGACTCTTCAAACTTCAGAGTGGGTGGTATTTCGGTGAGGGCTTTCATGCCGGCAGACCGATGGGATATCGCCTCAGAATCCTGACCAGACAAACCGGCATGCAATCCGCTCTTAACCAAGTTTTTGTGTCCGCTTCTGTTCCCAGGTTTTGATGATCTCGTAAACCACAGGCAAGACCAACAGGCTCAAGGCTGTTGAGGCCAGTAGGCCACTGAAAGCCACGGTGCCGATGCTGATGCTGCGGGCCGCTCCAGCACCGCTTGCCAGCACCAGAGGTAGAAAGCCAGCCAGCGACGAGACCCCGGTGAGCAAGATCGGGCGCAGCCGCAGACTGGCGGCCTCTCGGATCGCAGCCGATACGGCAATGCCGCGTTTGACGCGCTGGTTGGCAAATTCCACGATCAAGATGCCGTTCTTCGCCGCCAGGCTGATCAACACCAAAATCCCGACCTGGCCATAGACATCGAGAAACAAACCACGCGCCGCTAGCCCCAGCACGACACCAAGTAAGGCCAACGGCACCGTGATCAAGATGATCACAGGATCAATGGCGCTTTCGTAGAGGGCAGCCAGCAGCAGATAGACCACCAGCAGCCCCAAGCCAAACAGTTTCCAGGTGCCGCTGCCTGCCCGCTGCTCTTCGAGGCTCAGGCCTGTGAATTGCAGCTCGGTGGTGGGAGTGTTGCGTTGCTGTTGCACCCGCTCGAGGGTGGCCATGGCTTGGCCGCTGCTGATGCCCCGTTTGGGCTTGGCACGGATGCTGATGGCGCGGCTGAGTTCGCTGTGATTGATGCTGGTTGGTCCGGTGGTCGGCTCTAGCCGCACCAAGTTGCTCAGGGGAATCAGCCTGCCGTCGCGATTGCGCACCAGCAGGCGCAACACATCGCCTGGGCTGCTGCGATCACTCCCTTGCAGTTGAACGATCACGCGCCGGACGCGGGCATCGCTGAAGGTGTCGTTGACGTAGGTGCTGCCAAAGCTGTCGCCAATCACGGCCACCACCTCCTCCAAACTGACGCCAACGGCGGCGAGCTGTTGGCGATCAGGAATCACCTCCAGCGAGGGGGCATTGGCACTAAAGCGGGTGCCGACCCGTTCAAACCGTCCGCTGGCCTTGGCCGCAGCGATGAAGTCATCGGCTTCATCCCCAAACTGTTGCAGGCTCAAGCGCCCGCCACTGACATCGAGCAGATTCAGGCTGATGCCTCCTTCTGAGCCAAAGCCGCGCACCGGTTGCGGTTGGCTCAAGATCACGCGGCCATCACCGGCCATGGCCCGCTGCAGGGCTGGATTCAACCGTTCCACCACCTCGCTGGTGCTTGTGGATCGCTGCTGCAGCGGCTTGAGCCTGAGAAAAAAGATGCCTTTGTTGGGGGCGCTATCGCCAAAGGAACGGCCCGCATAAAAGTTGCCGTAGCGAACCAAGGGTTCGGTGGCGACCGCCTGCTGCACCCGTTGCATGGCGCTTTGTGTGCGCTCCAGTGAGGCCCCTTCCGGCAGCACCACAACACCACGGATCTGGCCGCCATCCTCTTGGGGCACAAAGCCGGTGGGCAGTGCTCGCAGCCCGATGGCGGTGATGAGTAGTCCTGCCCCCAGCAGGCTCAACACCAGCCGCCGCCGCCTCAGGGCTCGCTCCAGCAGTCGTTGGTAGGGCTGTTGCAGGGCGTCGAGCCATTGCGAGCTTCTCGCTAGCCCGCGCCGCAGCCGTTCCACTTGCTTCGGTGCGGGCCGAAACGATTTGCCGAGCAATACCGCTGAGGCCACCGGTGTGAAGCTCAAGGCATTGATGGTGGAGAACAGGATCGTGCTGCTGATCACCACGGCCAGGGGTTGATACAGCCTCCCCAATGAGCCAGGCATCACCAAGACCGGCAGGAACACCACGATCAGCACCAGAGAGGTGGCGATCACCGCCCCACTGAGCTCATCCATGGCCTCGCGGGCGGCTCGGAAGGGTTTGGCCCCTCCACTGATCCGCCGGCCGATGTCTTCGCTGACGACGATGGCGTCATCCACCACCACCCCGGTGGCCAGCACCAGGCCAAACAAGGTGAAAGCATTGAGGGTGCCGCCGCTGAGCTTCAGCAATGTGAAGCTCCCCACCAGGGCCACGGGGATGGCGACCGCTGTGATCAGTGCCAGGCGCCAGTTGCCGAGTCCCAGCAGCAGCACGGCAAACACCAGCAGCACGGCATCACGCAGGGCGGCAATCGCCTGATTGATGCTCTCTTGCACATTGCTGGCGTAATCAACAATCGTCTCCACCTCCAGTCCTGGTGGGAAGTCGAGACTGGCTTGACTCAGCAGCTCTTCCACTGAGCGGCTCACTGCCAAGGCATTGCTGCCATCGCGCTGAAAGATCCCCACTGCGACGGCAGCTTGGCCATCGAGATTGCGAGCAATCGAGCCGTACCGCTCTTCGCCAAGGCGCACCGTGCCGAGATCCTGCAGTCGCACGCTGTTGCCGCCGCCCAACGGTTTGACGATCAGGTTCTCGAGTTCTTGTTGGTTGCGTAGCCGCCCTTCCATCCGTAAGGGAAGGGTGTATTGCTGGCCTTCGGGCGCTGGGCTATCACCCACCTGGCCGAGGGCTGCCAGCACGTTCTCCCTCCGTAGGGCGGTTTTGACATCCTCAATCGTGAGTTCAAAGCGGCTGAGCTTGGTGGCATCCAGCCACAGCCGGTAGGCCAAATCGCTGCTGCCAAACAGCACCACATCGCCAACGCCATTGATCCGCAGCAGCGGTTCGCGCACCTGCCGGTCCACCCAGCTGCTGATGAAGGCACGCGTGTAAGTGTTGCTGCTGTCGCTGAAGCTCAGCACCATCAACAGATCGCTGCTGCTGCGCCTCACCCGCAGACCCTGACGGCTCACCGGTTGCGGCAATTGCCGGCTGATTAACGACGCCTCGTTCTGGACATTGATTTGATCCAGCTCACCCTGGTTGCCGCGAAAGCTGAGCTGCACGCTGGCGCCGTTGGCACTGCTGCTGGAGGTGATGGTCTCCAGCCGCTCCAGGCTGTTGAGCTGCCGCTCCATCAAGTTGGTCACACCTTGCTCAACCACTTCGGCGCTGGCGCCGGGGTAGTTGGCACTCACGCTCACCCGACTGGGAGCGATCGGCGGCAAATTTTCGACGTCGAGGCTGGCCAAGCTCAGCAAGCCCGCCAACAGAATCAGCAGGCTGACCACCAGCGTCAGCAGCGGTCGTTTGAGAAACGGATCGCTTACCGACATCGAGCGCTGTTCTGGCCCCTGGTGTGAGGGATCTTGCCATTAAAAAAGCCCCCGCCGAGGCAGGGGCTTGGGATGTCAGAGAAAGCAGTTGGCTTCAGCCAACGCTCCAAACGCCACCGGCAAGATTCAGCAGGGTGTTGACGTGCAGGGTGCCGCAGAGGAACCAAGCAAAGACAGCGCCGCCGCAACCACCAAGCCAGAAGCCGCTGGTGAAGTCAGCCCAGCCGGTGCGGGTGAACAGATCAGCGGGAGGATTGTCGATGGTCACATCCGCCATGGGGATGTGGGGCTGCTTGCCGGGCTGGTTGTAGAGCAGGAACAGCAGCGTGAGGATGTGAACCGCTCCGATTGCAGCCAGCAGGCCAGCGGTTGCTGAGAACTCGCTATTCCGCAGGGGGCCGCAGATGGTGAAGGGGCCGTAGAGCAGGTAGCCGAAGGCGGCACCGGTCTCAAGACCACGGAAGTTCGGTGAGATGCCAGCCCGATAGAAGGGCAGGTTGTTGATCAGGGCTTTGATGAAATAGCCGCTGTTCACCGGTGTGGCGAGGTTGCCGACGCAGGGGTCGGCGGCGGGAGTCACAGTCATGAGTGGAAAGGAATGTTCAGTTGGCGGTCAAAGGCCAGGGGCCGTCACTCGCTGGCGGTGATTTGGCTTCCAACCAGAACGATGAACACCGCAGGGAAAACGATTCCGACGATGGGCACGAAAACCGCGGGCAACCAGGCGGCGGCAAATTCTCCAGTCATGGCGGTGCCAAAAGGTCCGCCAGTACTGTAGGTAGCGCTGATCGGACCCTCAGATCTGAGGCCCATCGGTGACATAAAAATTCAATCCAGCTGGCTTCATGGGCGCCCCGATCGCAGCCTTTCTCACCCTGGTTTTGTCGCTTTTTCTCTTGCGGCGACTGGTGTTTCGCCCCGTGGTGCCAGGGATGGACGCCAATTTGCTTGATGGGGCAGCGATTGCAGCTTTGAACCGCGATCGCAAGCAGACGTTGGAGCAGCGCCGCAGCTCGGAGGCCGCCATGGCGCTGGTGGCGTTGCCCAGCACACCGCAACAGGCCAGAGAGCACCTCAAATGGCTCGAGCAACTCAGCCGTGGCTCCGCGGCTGAACGCCTGCAGGCCATGGAAGAAGCTCAGCGCTGGGGAGATCGCCGTTGTTTGCCGCTGCTGCGCCGCGGTCAGCGCGATGCCACCGTTGCTGTCGCTCGCCAAGCAGCTTGCGCTTTGGAAGCGTTTCGGGGTGAACCTCTCGGTGGTTATCGCAATGCAGCAACCGCCGGCTCAGGCAAGGCTTCGCTACCTCGCAACGTGGCGCGGATGCGGTAGATCGGCCGCCCTTGGCTTTCGTGATAGGTGCGCATCATCACTTCAGCCAGCAGTCCGAAGCAGAACAGTTGAACCCCGGTGAGCAGCAGCAGCACGCAGAGGGTGAGGAGCGGCCTTGTGCCGATATCAGCGCCCAGCAGCTTTTGAACCACCAACACGCTGCCCATTAGGCCGCCAGCCACGAGGGCCATCAGGCCCCAGAAGCCAAATACGTGCATGGGACGGGTCAGGAAGCGCTTCATGAACCACACGGTGAGCAGATCCATCAGCACCCGGAACGTGCGGTCGATGCCGTATTTGCTTTCGCCAAACTGGCGAGCTTTGTGGTTCACCTTCACTTCACTGATGCGGGCGCCCTCGATGTAGGCCAGTGCTGGCAGGAAGCGATGCAGCTCTCCGTAGAGGTTCATGTCGGTCACCAACTCGCGGCGGTAGGCCTTGAGTGAGCAGCCGTAGTCGTGCAGCCGCACCCCGGTGACCCGGGCAATCAACTTGTTGGCCAGCTTCGATGGCAGCAAACGGCTGATGGCCGCGTCTTGGCGCTGGTGGCGCCAGCCACTCACCAGGTCGTAGCCCTGGCGCAGCTTCTCCACGATCATGGGGATGTCCGCTGGATCGTTCTGCAGATCCCCATCAAGGGTGACGATCTCATCGCCGCGGCAGGCATCAAAACCAGCGGCCATGGCGGCGGTTTGGCCGTAGTTTCGGCGCAGCAACACAGCCACCAGTTCGGGTGTGGTGCGGCTTAGCTCTTGCAGTAATTCAGCGGTGCGGTCGCTAGAGCCGTCATCCACCAAGACCAATTCAAAGGGTTCCCCCAAAGGCCTCAGGCTGCCGAGCAGCTGAGCCACGAGCATCGAGAGGCTCTCCTCTTCGTTGTAGAGGGGGATCACCACAGAAAGGGTCACGGCCGTCTGGACTCAGGGAAGGTGGCTGCCATCGTGGCAGCGCTGCACTCTGCCAGCACCCCGCAATTCCATGCGGTAGTGGGTGGCCACTGGGCTTTTGTCCCAGCTGTGCAACGTGTCAATGGCGATGCGGTTATGGCCATGCTCTTGGCCGGAGCTGTGCAAATAGCGGCCACCGCCGAGATAGAGGCCCACATGGGTGCAGCGTTGGGGCCGGCCAAAAAAGACCAGATCGGCCGGACGCAGCAGTTGCTGTTGATCAGCGCTGATCGCCACCTTCTGGCAGAACCGTTCCTGCTGATAAGCATCTCGGGGAATCCAGATTCCTTCGCTGGCAAAGGCCCGTTGCATCAGGCCTGAGCAGTCGTAATTGGGGCCGAGGCTGCCTCCCCACAGGTAAGTGTTGTCTTGCTCAGCAGCGCTTTGGCAGAAGCGCAACACCGCCGGTAAGCGTTGTTGGATGAGCTCAGCGCTCAGCAAGCGCGGCTGATAGGGGCGGCAACGCCAGGCATGACCCAGCAAGTCCTGCGGTTCAACCCACGCCCGGTAGCCATCTTCAGCCAGTGCAACCTGCCGGCGTCCATAGCGGGCGGGTTGATCCAGCAGCTGCAGCTCGCGCCCGGCCCAGGCTTGGGTGGCCAGACCCGAACCCAGGGGGCTGCTGTAGAGATCGAGCGCATGGCTCAAGCGCCAGTGGCTGAGGGGGTGCAACAACTCCAGGGCCGCTGGGGTTGCTTCGTTTAGCTCGTTTAGGGTCGCCACGCTTGTTGGCCTGCTTGATGGCGTTCTACCGCCCCGACTCGGACCTGACCCAGGCCCTTCATGCGGTGCTTGACGACTTAAAGGCCACGCGGCCCGGCTTGGAGGAGCAGCTGAGCATCACCTGGCTGCTGTACGACTCCTCCCCCATCGATCTGGCCGCAGGCCTGGAGTCCAAAGATGTGTGGTCGCTGCCGATTCGCGGCGCTGCGCACCGCAGTGATCAGCAGCGCTACCCCGCCAGTGTGGTGAAACTGGCCTATGCCATGGCCATTGAGCAGTGGCTGTCGAGGGATTTGTTGCTGGAGAGCCCTGAGTTGCGGCGAGCCATGCAGGACATGATTGGCGACTCGAGCAATGACGCCACCTCCCTGGTGATGGACCTGCTGAGCGGCACCACCAGTGGCCCTGAGTTGCCACCGGATCCTTTTTCTAGTTGGGCGCGACAGCGCCAGTTGGTGAATCAGTGGTTTGCCTCCCTTGGCTGGCCTGAATGGGAGGGCTCGAACGCCTGCCAAAAAACCTGGGGCGAAGGCCCCTATGGCCGCGAGCGGCAGTTTTATGGCGCTGACTTGGAGAACCGCAACCGGCTCAGCACCGACATCACGGCGCGCATGCTGCATGCAGTGCTGACGGGTGCTTGGGTGTCGCCCCTGGCGTCAGCTCGCCTGCGGGATCTGTTGAGCCGCAGCCTTGATCTGGAGGAGCGAAAGGCGGATCCTGAAAATCAGGTGGATGGCTTTTTAGGTGGAGGCTTGCCCGTGGAGAGTCGCCTCTGGAGCAAGGCCGGCTGGATGAGCCAGGCCCGCCACGATGCGGCTTATATCGAAACCCCAGGCTGCAGGCCCTTTTTGGTGGTGGCTTTCAGTGAAGGGCCCGAGCGGGCTGCCGATGAATCGTTGCTTCCTGATCTGACCCAGCGACTGATTCAGGCTTCAGCGCTCTCGTAGGACTGCTGCAACAACGAGCGGAACAGCTGATCTTTTTTCCAGATCAAAAACTCCTGTTCGGTGGGATCTCCCCCGCGCCAGTGCTCCAGGGCATCGCAGGTGGTTTTGTATTCCAGCCGCAAGGCGTGGATGTCGTACGAAAACGTGGCGACGATGTCGTCCATGGCGACTTGGGCGATCTAGCCGCAATTGTTGCGGTCTGTCACAGCCTCTTGACGTGTCATTGGTAACCGACTCAGCGGCCTGTTAGCAGCCGGACACCAAGAGCCTCAAAGGTTGGAACGGAGAGGGAGGGATTCGAACCCTCGACAGAAGTTGCCTCCTGTAACTCCTTAGCAGGGAGCCGCTTTCAACCGCTCAGCCACCTCTCCAGCGGTCGGCCAAGCCTATCAGTGCTCCGGTCGGCGGGGCAGGCGGGGCAGGCGGTGTTTGAAGCTGCAGAGCACCTCCCATGGAATGCTCTGGCAGACATCGCTCCAGGCCTGCGGGCCAATGGTTTCACTGCCGCTGCTGCCCAGCAGCGTCACCGAATCGCCAATGTCCAACTCCGGCAGATCTGTGGCGTCGATCACGATTTGGTCCATGGTGATGGCTCCGACTTGGGGCAGGCGGCGCCCCTCGGCTAGCACCTCCATCTGCCCGGAGAGGCGGCGGCTGACGCCATCGGCGTAGCCAATGCCGAGCACGGCCAGTCGGCTTGCTCGTGTGGTGTGGAACTGATGGCCGTAACTCACCCCTGCGCCGGCGGGCACATCGCGAAGCAGGGTGACCTTGGCGTGCACGCTCATGGCGGGCCGCAGCGGCAGTTGGTTTAGGTGCGCAGCTGGTGTGTGGCCATAGAGCGACAACCCCACCCGCACCATGTCGTAGTGCAGCTCAGGGCTGCTGAGGGTGCCGGCGCTGTTGGCCAGATGCCGCAGGCCAGGTTGCAGTTCCAGTTCATGGAAGCGGCGCAGGACTGCTTCAAAACGCTCCTGCTGGGTGGCGTTGAGCAAGCCGTCGGGATTATCAGCATCGGCGAGATGGGAATACACCCCGGCGATGCTTAAGCCATCGAGCTGTTGCAGCTCCTCCAGCAGTTTGGGGCCCTGTTGCCAGTCGATGCCCAGCCGGGCCATGCCGGTGTCGAGCTTGAGGTGGGCCAGCAATGGCTTGCCCCCGGCAACGCCCACATTGCTACCGATCAACCCCTGCCTGAGGCTGCTGATCGTGGGGCTGAGTTGCCAGTGCAGGCAGCAGCGGAATTCTTCGGGCTGCTGCAGGTTCCCCAGCACCAGGATCGGGGCCTCGATTCCGGCTTGCCGAAGTTCGATGGCTTCAGCGAGGGTGGCCACCCCAAAGCTGCTGGCACCGCCATCGAGCGCAGCTTCAGCAACGGTCACGGCGCCATGGCCATAGCCATCGGCCTTGACCACAGCCATCAAGGCGCAACCGGGACTCAGCGAGCCCTTCAGCTGTGCTGTGTTGTGGCGAATGGCGTCGCGATCAATCTCCAGCCAAGCCCGCTGCTGTGGTTGCACCGACGGGATCATCTCCCGCGTCAGCCCTGGCAGGGACTCATGCTGCATCAGAGACGACGTCGGGGCACTTGTTGACCCAGATAGCATGCCTGCAATACGGGAAGCTGGCATGGGCCACGTCCTCGTTCTCAATGCGTCTTACGAGCCGCTGAATATCACCAGTTGGCGGCGTGCCGTCGTCATGGTGTTGAAGGGAAAAGCGGAAGGCCTTGAGCACGAAGAACGCAATCTCCGTCAAGACTTTTTAGCTCCCTCCGTGATCCGGTTGCGGCAATTTGTTCGCATTCCATTCAAGGAATTGCCGCTCACCCGCCGCAACGTGTTCCAGCGCGATCACCACACCTGCCAATACTGCGGCTACCGCGGCGACAAACTCTCGCTTGACCATGTGATTCCCCGCAGCCGTGGTGGCCAAGACACCTGGGAGAACGTGACTACGGCTTGCATTCGCTGCAATGTCCGCAAGGGCAATCGCACCCCGAAAGAAGCGGACATGCCCTTGAACTCGGTGCCAAGACGCCCGGTGAGCACCTTGTATTTCGAAGCCACCCGCCAGATTCGCAGCGGCCGGGAAGAGTGGCGCAAATACGTGATTGGCGCCTAGCTCTCGCTGGCTGCGAGCTCTTCCAGTTTTTGTTGCTGATCAGCGTGGGTGCAGGCCTCGATTAGATCGCTGAGTTGGCCGTTGAGCACGGTTTCCAATGGGAAGTTTTTGCCCAGGCGGTGATCGGTGGTGCGGTTGTCTTTGTAGTTGTAGGTGCGAATTTTTTCGCTGCGATCACCGCTGCCCACTTGGGCGCGGCGCGCCGAGCTCTCGGCTGCTGCCGCTTCTTCTTCCTCTTTGGCCAGCAGCTTGGCCCGCAGAATCTCCATGGCACGCTCGCGGTTTTGCAGCTGGGAGCGTTCCTGGGTGCAGAACACCCGAATCCCGGTGGGCTTGTGCAGCAGATCGACGGCTGTTTCCACCTTGTTGACGTTTTGCCCGCCAGCACCGCCAGAGCGGGCCGTGCTGATGTCGAGATCCTTGGGATCGATTTGCACATCAACCGGATCGGCTTCTGGCATCACCGCCACCGTGGCTGTTGAGGTGTGAACACGGCCCTGTGATTCCGTGGCGGGTACCCGCTGCACCCGATGCACACCGGCTTCGTATTTGAGTTGGCTGAACACCGCATCCCCGCGGATCGCCAGGATTAATTCCTTGAAGCCACCGAGCTCGGCTTCTGAAGCGCTGACGGGATTCACTTGCCAGCCGCAGGTTTGGGCGTGGCGTTCATACATGCGGGCGAGATCGCCAGCCCACAGGCAGGCTTCATCACCGCCGGCTCCGGCGCGAATTTCCAGCATCACGCTGCGCTCATCGCGGGGGTCGCTGGGCAGCAGAGCCACTTTCAGGCGTTGGTTGAGCTGCTCCTGCTCTGAGCTCAGTTGCTGCAGCTCCTCTTGGGCCAACGCCTCCAGTTCAGCGTCGCCCTTGCTCTCTTTGAGCAATTGCTGGGCCTGCTGATGCTCGGCGTGGAGTTGTTGCAGCCGTTGGTAATCGAGCACCAGGGGCTCAAGCCTCGAGCGCTCTTTGGCCAGGGTCAGCAGTTGTTCAGGGTCAGCCGCCACGCTGGGGTCAGCCAGCTGACGCTCGAGGGCGTTGAAGGTGCGGCAGGTGGCTTCTAGCCGCTCGGTGACAAAGGACTGATCCACAGATTCAGCGGGTTGAGCAGCGCCGATAGAAAAGCCGGATGCCCCGTTGGGAGCACCCGGCCATCTCAGACGTCATTGCAGCTGCGTAGTTCAGCTGTCGGCTTCGGCGTCGGATTTCTTGGCGGCCTTCTTGGGCGCGGGTGCATCGGCGTCGGGATTGGCACTGCCCATGCCGTACTTGCGCATGAAGCGGTCCACGCGGCCCTCGGTGTCGAGGATCTTCTGGGTACCCGTGAAGAAGGGGTGGTTGCCGCTCCACACATCGACGTGCAGCTCGGGGGTAGTGGAGCCAGTGGTCATGACCACTTCTCCATTGCAGATCACCTTGGCGTCGGGATACCAGGTGGGGTGAATGTCGGGCTTGGCCATGACGAAAATCAGCGCTTGGAGAACTGAGGAGCTTTACGAGCTTTCTTGAGGCCGTACTTACGGCGTTCCTTGGCGCGAGGGTCGCGGCTCAGGTGACCTTCGCTTTTGAGCGGTTTGCGGTTGTCGGGGGACAGCTCACACAGGGCGCGTGCCGCACCTTGCTTGATGGCATCGGCCTGGCCGGTGAGCCCGCCACCCCTGACATTCACAAGGATGTCGTACTCCTTGGAGAGCCCCAGGGTGTCGAGCGGTGCACGCACCGCGTTGAGGTAGCTGGGGTTGTAGTTGAGGTAGTTATCGCCAGGGCGGCCATTGATGGTGATCGTGCCATCGCCAGGAACCACACGAACCCGTGCCACGGAGGTCTTACGACGACCGGTGCCCCAGTAGACGACGCGCTTGCTGCTGCTGGTCATTTGATGCTGGCGGAGGGGTTGAGCTGGTAAGGCTGGGGCTGCTGGGCGCCATGGGGGTGCTCGGCACCCTTGTAAACCTTCAGCTTGCGGAACAACTGCCGACCGAGGGCGTTGTGGGGAAGCATGCCCTTGATGGCCTTCTCCACGATGCGCTCAGGAATGCGCTGTTGCAGGGCGGCGAAGGTTTCCACCTTCATCCCGCCCGGGCGCCCGGAGTGACGGCGGTAGAGCTTGTCGCTGGCCTTGTTGCCGGTGACTTTCACCTTGTCGGCGTTGATCACCACCACAAAGTCACCCGTGTCCAGGTGAGGGGTGTAGGTCGGCTTGTTCTTGCCGCGCAGAACCGAGGCCACTTCAGTCGCGAGGCGACCGAGGCACTGGTTTTCCGCATCCACCACGTACCAGTGGCGTTCAACGGTATTGAGAGAGGGGACGACTGTTTTGTTCATCGCGCCGGCAGGCCGGAATCACGGGACGGGCCCTGCGTGTGCAGGGACTGGACTTGGCTGGAGCTGGAATCCAGATCAAAAAGTCTGAAATCTCCACCAATTCCGAAGCTAGTTCAGAGAACTTCGCCTGTCGGATTGCTGGTGATCTCAGGGGGCGGATCGGAAGTCTCCAGCCGATACCGCGGTTGGCAATCGTACCACGCACCCCTTGGGAACACGGGCTCTGGGTAGCCCACACGCAGCAGGCAAAGTCCCTGTGGTGGAGCGGCTTCTTTGACCTCGTCACGGCGTTGCTCACGCCAGCGTTGGCGGAATTGCTCAGGGCTGATGCGGCCCTCTCCAGCGGCCACCAGTTGCCCCACCAGCAATCGCACCATGCCGTAGAGAAATCCACTGGCTTGGATCTCCAGCGTGAGGATGTCGCCTTCCCGCTGCAGGCTCACCTCCTGGACGGTGGTGCGGGCGTGGGCGCGCTGGCTGCCCGCCCGCTGAAAGGCCGAAAAGTCGTGGTGTCCGAGTAGCTCCTGCAGCAGCTCCTGCATCAAGTGGTCTTGCAGGCGCCATTGGTAGCGGTGCCAGCTGAAGGGCGACAAAAACAGATTCGGCCGCCGCGCGTTGTAGATGCAGTAGCGGTAGCGCCGGTATGTGGCGCTGAAGCAGGCATGCCAATCGGCTGCCACGGCTGCACTGGCCCTCACCCGGATGCTGCCGGGCAGTCGCCCATTGAGGGCTGGGGCCCAACGGGCCGCTGGGATGGG
>Ga0180433_10005329_pt1 | contig 17482 bp, 17 predicted proteins | sample SS_ome_8_FD_132980 | JGI IMG/M metagenome (GOLD analysis project Ga0180433, IMG submission 132980) | Hypersaline lake sediment archaeal communities from the Salton Sea, California, USA - SS_1_D_1 metaG | ecosystem: Environmental > Aquatic > Non-marine Saline and Alkaline > Hypersaline >... | reverse complement strand
GCTTCTTTCATCAGGCAGCGCAGAGGCATTTTCATACCTTGTGGTGTATATGGCACCAGGCATGAACGATTGCGGGTCCTTCTCAGGAAGGACGAAGCAATCTCATCTCCGTGCCAGAGGATTGCCGCGTCGCCCGGGCCGGCCTCGATCCGGCACGCTCCTCGCTGACAGACAGGCTCGTTCCCGAGGAATCCACGGGTTCAGGAGTGTGGGCAGTGTAGCGTATTGTGTGTAAAAGGAAGGGAGCCCACCTGGAAATCAGTTCTGTGCTGGTCTATAATGTGAGCGGCGGTTACGGCTTCGGTCCGTACCACCGGCTGGCTGCCATACTCTGTGCCCGGCTCGCCTTTTCCCATGAGCCGGCACCATTCCGAAGCGAAGGAGAAGCTTGGACGTCGATAGGCTCAAGGCCGCCGTCATAGACCAGGTTGATGCTCGCCGTGCCCGGCTCCGGGAACTGGCCCTGGCAATCCACGCTAACCCCGAGCTCGGCTTCGCCGAGACCAGGGCGGCGGCATGGTTGACCGAATACCTTGAAGAGAACGGTTTTGCGGTTGAGCGGGGCATATGCGGACTACCGACTGCCTTCCGGGCAACATACGGGAAGGGCAGCCCGGTAGTGGCCCTCATTGCCGAGTATGACGCTCTGCCGGAAGTGGGCCACGCCTGCGGGCACAATCTGATATGCACCGCGGCAGTCGGTGCGGCGGTGGGCGTGCGTTCAGTCGCTCCGCACATGGCGGGCTGCGTCACCGTCATCGGCACCCCCGCTGAGGAGCTACACGGCGGCAAGATAGTCATGGCGAAGCAGGGAGCTTTCGCCAACCTGGACGCGGCCATGATGATACACCCAAGCGTGGTCAATACCGCCACCACCCATGCCCTAGCGTGCCAGAACCTGGACGTGGAGTTCTTCGGTAGAGCCAGCCACGCAGCCGCGCGTCCCGAGAGGGGTGTCAACGCCCTCGAGGCGCTGCTGCAGTCCTTCGCGGCCATCAACTCACTGCGCCAGCACATTAGAAGCACAGCGCGCATCCACGGCATAATAACCGACGGCGGCCAGGCGCCGAATATCGTTCCCAACCACAGCGCCGCCCGTTTCATGGTGCGCGCCGAGGACGAGGGGTATCTCGACGAACTGCAGGAGAAGGTCGTCAACTGCTTCCGGGGACCGGCCACGGCAACTGGTGCCCGTCTGGAGTTCAGATGGGATGAGCGCCGCTACGCTCCCATGCGCAATAACCTCGTCCTGGCCGAGCTGCTGGCAGGGAACATGGAGCACCTTGGCCGCCAGGTACAGCTCATCGACCGCAGCGGGGCTTTTGGCAGCACCGACATGGGCAATGTGAGCCAGGTAGCGCCCGCGATCCACGCCACCATCGCCATCGCGCCCCGGAACGTGCTCCTGCACTCCCCCGAGTTCGAGGCAGCGGCTGCCTCGGAGGAAGGGACGGACGGTCTGTGCGATGCCGCCAAGACCATGGCCATGACCGTGCTTGACCTGCTTGCCCGTCCCGATAAACTCGCCCAGGTGAGGGAGGAGTTCGAGGCGGGTAGATGAAAACTGTCGGCATCCCTGGGGCCCTTCTCTACTACCAGTACTTTCCCATGTGGAAGACCTTCTTTCAGCACCTTGGCGCGGAGGTGGTCGTCTCCGGGCCCACCACCCGGACGACCCTGGCCGGCGGAACGGCCCGTGTGGTTGCCGATACCTGCCTCCCCGTCAAGGTCTTCGTCGGTCACGTTCTTTCCCTGGTAGACCGGTGCGACTGTATCTTCATTCCCGCAATACGCAGTCTCAGGACCAGGAGCTACAACTGCTCCAAGTTTCTCGGCCTGCCGGACATGACAAGGGCGGTGGTCCCCGAGGCCCCGCCAATACTGGAGATAGAGGTAGACGTCAACCGCGGCCGGCGCCGTCTCTACCAGGCCATATACGGCCTAGGCCGGCGTATCTCCTGGAATCCTCTGCGGGTGAAAGAAGCCGCCAACGCCGCCTGGCAGGCCTACCAGGACTACCGCGCAATGATGTGCGGCCAGAGACTCACGCCCCTCCAGGTGCTGGAGCATCCCCAGGCGAAGCCGGGGCCGGCGCCCGTGCCGTACGCTCCCACTGGTGTAGCGGATCTCTCCATCGCCGTTGTCGGTCATCCGTATCTCCTCTACGATGAGCATGTCAACTACCACCTCATCCGCCGGCTGGAGCAGTACGGTGCCCGCGTGCTGACCCCGGAGATGCTTGGCGAGGAAGAGCAACGAGCAGCCATAGCCAGGCTGGTGGGACGCTCGTACTGGACCTACGAAGGGGACGTGGTCGGTGCGGGAGGGGCCTACCTGCAGGCCCAGACTGACGGCGTCATCGGGGTGATGGCATTCGGCTGCGGGCCGGACTCCCTGATGATGGAAATACTGCACCGTGAGGCCAACCGCCAGCGGACCACGCCCTTCATGTGTATTACCCTTGAGGAGCACACCTCCGAGACAGGCGTCATAACCCGGCTGGAAGCCTTTCTTGACATGATTGCCCGCAGGAAGAGGAGGCAGACGCCGGTATGCGTGTGAGCATGCCCCACATGGGCAATATCTACATCCCCTTCAAGGCACTCTTTCGGAGGCTGGGGGTAGACTTCGTCATGCCGCCCATCAGCAACCAGCGTACCCTCTCGCTGGGAGCAAGGCACTCCCCTGAAGGTCTGTGCATCCCCTTCAAAATGACCCTCGGCAATCTCATTGAGGCCGCCGAGCTGGGTGCCAACACCCTGCTCATGCCGGGAGGCTACGGTATCTGCCGCCTCGGCTACTACACCCGCGTCCAGGAGCAGGTGCTGCGCAACCTGGGGTATGATGTAGAGGTCATCCAGATGGGAGTATCGGAGCGCAAGTTCCTGGGCATACTGGACCTCGTGCGAAAGGTGTCCGGCGATGCCCCGCTACGCCGCATACTCTCCGCCTTTCGGTTCGGCCTGGCCAAGCTCAATACCCTGGACCGTATCGAGCGCGTGGTTCAGAAGGTGAGACCGGTGGAGCTGGCCAGGGGCACTGCCAACCGTATTTATGCCGGAGCAGTGAACGCTATTGACAGCGCCGACGACTATGGTACGCTAAAGAAGACGAGAGCAGAGTACCTGGAGCGATTGAGGCAGGTGCCCACGGATGAGCAGGCCCGGCCGCTTGTGGTGGGCATGACCGGGGAGTTCTACGTATTGCTGGAACCGTTCTCCAGCTTCGATATCGAGCAGGAGTTGGGCAAGCTTGGAGTGGAGGTAAGGCGTTCGACATTTCTGTCAGAGTGGGCCCGGTTCAGCTTCTTCCTGAACCCCTTCGGCATAAACGAAAAGAGCCGCATCCACCGGGCAGCGCGCCCCTACCTCAAGCGGGACGTGGGTGGGGATGGCTGGGAGTCAGTGGGCGAAAAAGTCCTGCATGCACGCGAGTATGACGGCCTGGTGCACCTGGCGCCCTTCACCTGCATGCCCGAGATAGTCGCCCAGAACATAATGCCCTCCACCCGTGAGAAGATTCCGGTGCTGACCATACTGTGCGACGAGCAGATAGCCAGGGCGGGCGTGCTGACCCGGCTGGAGGCCTTCGTAGACCTGCTGGAGCGGAAGCGGCGGGCCGAGAGCAGCAGACGGACGTCAGCCGTCTTCTAGGGAAACGATTATGGAAGCCTATCTGGGTATAGACGTCGGCTCGGTGACCACCAAGCTTGCCGTCCTGGACGAGCACGACGAGCTTGTCAGTCACGTCTATCTGCTGACACAAGGCCGGCCTATCGAAGCAGTGCAACAGGCGCTGCGAGAGACCAGACAGAGGCTATCCGGAGACTGGCAGGTCCGCGGGGTCGCCACCACCGGGAGTGCCCGCTACCTCGCCGGCGTCATCGTGGGTGCTGACCTGGTGAAGAACGAGATTACCACTCACGCTGTGGCCGCCCTGCAGTACTACCCCGACGTACAGACCATCATGGAGATCGGCGGTCAGGACAGCAAGATCACCATCGTCCGCGATGGCATCGTGGTGGACTTTGCCATGAACACCGTATGCGCCGCCGGTACCGGTAGCTTCCTGGACCACCAGGCACTCCGGCTGGACATGACCATCGGGGAGCTCAGCCAGCGAGCACAGACCAGCAACAGCCCGGTGCGTATTGCCGGGCGCTGCACCGTCTTCGCGGAATCAGATATGGTGCACAAGCAGCAGATGGGTCACAAGGTGGAGGACATACTGTACGGGCTGTGTCAGGCACTGGTACGCAACTACCTGAGTAACGTGGGCCTGGGCAAAGAGGTCCGGCCACCGATAGTCTTCCAGGGTGGGGTCGCCTTTAACCAGGCGATTATCAGGGCGTTCCGGGAAGAGCTCAATACAGACATCATCGTGCCGTCTCACCATGAAGTCATGGGGGCCATCGGGGCGGCCCTGCTGGTACACGAAGAGATGGACAGCCACGGCGCCGCCAGCCAGTTCAAGGGGTTTGACCAATGCATGGTGCAGTACCAGACTTCCTCCTTCGAGTGCAAGGCGTGCCCGAACCGGTGCGAGATCGCCCAGCTTTCCCTGGACGGTCGTCCCCTGGCACGCTGGGGAGGCCGCTGTGACATGTGGGAGCGAGTATCCTCGGGTGCGTAGCCGGACGAGGTAGCAGATGATCATTGCCGTGGATGCCGCCGGGGGAGAGTATGCCCCCCATGAGATAGTCAAGGGGGCAATCAAGGCCGCCCAGGACTATGACGTGGGGATTGCCCTCGTGGGCAGGAAGGACCTCCTCTACGTGCAGACGAGCCGCCACCTTAGAAAGCTGGAGATGTCAATCGTGGACGCCTCTCAGACCATTGAGGACAACGAGCCGCCGGTGGAGGCCGTGAACAGGAAGCCGGACTCTTCAATCATGGTGGGCATCAAGCTCGTCAGGGAAGGGAAGGCCTCGGCGTTCGTATCCGCGGGGAATACCGGTGCGGTGCTGTACTCGGCGCTACTGGGCCTCGGAAGAATAGAGGGGGTGGAGCGGCCAGGCATTGCCAGTATCCTGACCCTCAGTATTGCGACCCCGGTACTGCTGATAGACTCCGGCGCCAACGCCAACTGCCGTCCCAACTACCTCGTCCAGTTCGCCCGGCTGGGGACAGTCTACTCCCGTGAGGTGCTGGGCGTACCCTCTCCGCGCGTGGGCCTGCTCAACACCGGCGAGGAAGAAGGCAAGGGGAACCGCCTGGTGCAGGAGACCTACGCCCTGCTCAAGCAGACCGACCTGAACTTCGTGGGCAATATCGAGGGACACGGCATCGCGCGCGGAACCGCCGACATCATCGTCACCGACGGCTTCACCGGCAACGTGGTTCTCAAGACCCTGGAAGGACTGGGCGATACCTTCCTCAAGCTGAGAAACGTGGGCCAGGTCTTCTCCAATGCCTACCACATGGAGTCACGCCACCAGCTATTTGATACTGGCCTGGGCTCCCTGATAAAGCGCATAGACTACCGCGAATCGGGAGGGGCGTGCCTGCTGGGTGTAAACGGCGATGTCATAATCGCTCACGGGCGCAGCCAGGCCAAGGCGATAAGAAACGCCATCGGGATCGCCAGGGAAAGCGTTGGCCGGGGTGTCTGCCAGATCATCAGGGAGGAAATGGCCCAGCCTGCTCCGGCACGCAGCTAGCGAGCAAGGGGCATAGCCGGAAAGATGCCGGGTGTTTGAAGTGCTGAAGGCGAGGTTACAGGTCAGTATAATCGACGAGAGCGGGCGCAGGGACTGTGCCGCCGCCTGCGGCACAGAGTGGTCGTCACCGGACGCGCTGTCTCTGGCGCAGCAGCAGGTGAAGAGCCGGTTCGACGACGATGCTCACCTTGAGTATCTGGACCTCGTCCAGGGGCTACCCGGCCAGCAGGCGGAGGAATGGCGCAAGGCAATCCGGGAGAGAGACCTCTCGGTGCCCCTCCTGGTGATCAACGGCAGGGTAAGGCTGGCGGGGCGGTTCGATGTGCGCCAGATCATAGACGCGATCGAGGCCGAGATGGAGATCGGGATATGACCCCCGGCAAAGACAGCACCTATGAGGTCATAGTAGTCGGCGGGGGGCCGGCCGGACTCACTGCTGGCCTCTACACAGCCCGGGCCAGGCGGCAGAGCCTGCTCATAGAGAAGAGCCTCTTCGGTGGTCAGATTGTCAACGCCGAGCACGTGGAGAATTTCCCCGGCTTCCCGGACGGCATCTCGGGAGCGGAGCTGGGTGAGCTCCTGCACCAGCAGGCTACCCGGTTCGGATTGGAGACGCTCTTCGCCGAGGTACAGGGAGTGGAACTCGAGGGCAGTCGCAAGCTGGTCAGGACCGATGCCGGTGATTTCTGGGCGCGTGCACTGATTATCGCCGGCGGCTCCAGCCGGGTCGAGCTGGGCGTCCCCGGTGAAAGGGAGTTCACCGGCCGGGGGGTATCCTACTGCGCCACCTGTGACGCCATGTTCTTCCGCGAACGGCCGGTGGCAGTCATCGGTGGCGGAGATGCTGCCATCACCGAAGCCCTGCACCTGGCCAGGTTCGCATCAGAGACAACCGTAGTCCACCGTCGCGACCAGCTCCGGGCCAGCCGCATCCTTCAGGAGAGGGCTTTCGCCGAGCCCGCCGTCAGCTTCCTTTGGGATTCTGTGGTGGAGAAGATCGACGGGGGGGACTTCGTGGAGAGGCTCCGCCTGCGTAACATCAGGACAGGTGAGCCGTTCACCCTGGATGTGACTGGTGTCTTCATTTCCGTCGGCTTCCGACCGGACACCGGATACCTCAAGGGGATTGTCTTGCTGGACGATAACGGCCATGTTGTCACCAACGAGAAGATGCAGACCGGCGTGCCCGGCATCCTCGCCGCGGGCGACATCCGCCACAACTCTGCCCGGCAGGCAATCACCGCTGCCGGGGATGGCGCCACCGCCGCCATCTACGCCGAGGAGTATCTCACCGAATCGGCAGAACAGGCTTGACCACTTCCTGACCCGGTACGCTATAATTGCCACAGCACAGGCCAAGAAAGAGAGCAGAGATGAAGGTCGTTTTCCTCCAGGACATACCCAGGGTCGCCCACGCGGGAGACATCAAGGATGTCGCCGACGGCTATGCCCGCAACTTTCTTCTGCCCAGACAGCTGGCAGCCCAGGCTGATCCGAAGATGATGAACGCCATTGAGGCCAGGCTCAGAGCCAGGGCACGTGTCGCTGTCCAGGAAGAGGAAGAGATGACCGTGCTCGCTACCGAGCTTGACGGCAGTGAGATCACGCTGAGAGCAAGGGCGGGCGTCAAAGACCGCCTGTACGGCTCGGTGACCGCGGCGGACATTGCCGCCGAAATAGAGAACATCACCGGCTGGGCCATCGACAGGCGCAAGATAGAGCTTGACAACCCCATCCGCCAGCTGGGGACCTACGAGGTCCCCATCCACCTGGCAAGAGACATAGTGGCCACGGTTAGACTGACGGTTGCTGAAAAGGAGTCCTGAACCGGCGAGCGGCCTCTCATCACCCCCGGAGGACGCCGGTGATCCACGTGAGGAGCGTTCTACGTGAACGGTGACAGGCTTCCACCCCACGATATCAACGCGGAGGAGGCAGTGAACGGCTCGCTGCTTATTGACGGCAGGGCCATCTACGAGACCGCCGTCACTCTCCGCCCGGCAGACTTCTACAGCGAGCAGAACCGCAACGTCTACCAGGCGTGCCTGTCTCTATACGAGCGTGACGAGGCCATCAACCAGATCACGGTTGCCCAGGAGCTGGAGCGGGTAGGGAAGCTGGATTCGGTGGGGGGCACCGCCTACCTCTCCCACCTGGTATCGGTAGTCCCCACCTCCCTGGACATCGAGCACTATGCCCAGATCGTCTACCGCCTGTCAATAATGCGCCAGCTTATCGCCGCTGCTGACAGGATTGCCGAGATCGGCTACCGTGCGGACCCGGACACGGGTGCTGCCCTCAGTCGAGCGGAAGATGCTTTGTACCAGCTTCGCACTGCACGGGGCTCAGTGGACTTCGTCCATATCAAGCAGGTGCTGGACCGTTACTTCGAGCCTGCCCCTCATCCTGAAACGGGTGGCCTGCAGCCGATTGCCCAGGTGATGTCCAGCTTCCACGGGCTGGACGAATTCCTTGACGGTTTCCAGCGGTCAGACCTGGTGGTGGTTGCCGGAAGGCCGAGCATGGGCAAGACCAGCCTGGCACTGAACATCGCCCGCAACGCCGCCGCCGAGCAGGGTGCCTGCGTGGCCCTCTTCAGCCTGGAGATGGCGCGCGAGTCCCTGGCACAGCGCATGGTCTCCAGCGAGTCCGGTGTGAACCTGCGCAAGCTCCGGTTCGAGCAGCAGACCGAGGCCGACGAGAGAAGGATAATGAATGCCATCGGCATCCTCTCCGAGGCGGCGATATACATCGACGACTCGCCCCTGCTGCGGGTCATGGAGATGCGCAGCAAGGCCCGCCGGCTCTACTACGAGCGCGGTATTGACCTCATCATAGTGGACTATCTCCAGCTGATGCAGGGAGAAGGCCGGGGGGAGAACCGCGTGCAGGAGATCAGCTATATCTCGCGCTCCCTCAAGGCGCTGGCACGCGAGCTCAACGTTCCGGTAATCGCCGTATCCCAGCTCAGCCGGGCGGTGGAGTGGCGGGCCTCCCACCGCCCACAGCTATCAGACCTGCGCGAGAGCGGCAGCATAGAGCAGGACGCGGACGTCGTCCTCTTCATCTACCGCGACGAGTACTACTTCACCCGTGAAGAGTGGGAGACCCAGCATCCAGAAGAGGAATACCCCGAGGGCATTGCCCAGGTGATAGTAGCCAAGCACCGCAACGGCCCCACCGGCGAGCTGAGCCTGCGTTTCGTACCCAGACTGGCCAAGTTCGAGAATATCGTCAGCCAGGAACCAAGCCTGCTATGAGCGAGTTCGGCGGCTTTCCCTCCAGGATGGAGTTCACCCCTGTGCCCAACGTGTTCATCAACCGCATCGCACCCCGGATCACGGACCTGGCTGAAATGAAGGTCACGCTGCACCTGTTCTCGTTACTCTATCGCAAGCGTGGCTATCCGCGCTTTGTCACCCATGGAGAGTTGCTGGCGGACACCGCCCTGATGATTGGCCTCAGGCATGAGGAGGAGCCGGCCGAAGAGGTGCTGCGCCGCGGCCTGGACCTGGCGGTAGCCCGTGGGACCATCCTGCGGCTAACCCTGACGGTGGAAGACCACACCGAGGAAGTATACTTCATCAACACCGAGGCTGACCGGCACGCCGTGGCCAGAATCCAGAGTGGTGAGCTTGCCCTTCAGGGTCTCAAGGCCCCTCCCCCACCCGCCGAGGCAGCGGTGGCAGACACTCCCAACATCTTCACTGTCTACGAACAGAACATCGGCATGCTGACACCGATGATCGCCGACGAGCTGCGTGACGCCGAGGCACAGTATCCCGAGGACTGGATCAAGGACGCCATCCACGAGGCGGCCAGCCTCAAGAAGACGAGCTGGCGCTACATTGCGCGCATACTGGAGCGGTGGGCAGCCGAGGGCCGGGGTGAGGTCGTGCGCCCCGGCCGCTGGCCTGGAGACCATTCCGAAAGGTACCGGGGGCAAAGATATGGGCATTTGTTCCGACGCTGACGGCCGTCATTCCAGCCCCGCCCTCTGTCCCCTCTGCCTAGGGACAGGTTTCACTCACCCCCTGATGCAGTCAGGGGAGCCGGACTTCAGCGAGGTGTATCCCTGCCGGTGCAATCAGCGGTACCAGCCTGCGGGTACGGACGACCGGGGTGACATCCTGAACATATACTGGCGCCCGGAGGAGAAAGGATAGTGGCCCTGGAGCATATCGGGGACATACTGCGTAACCACCCGATGGCGTCATCACATCACGGACAGGACCGTTCCTCCCCGGAGCCGGAAGATGCCGCGCAGGAGTTGGTCTGCCCTCTCTGCCATGGAGCACGCTTCGTGCATCCTCTGCTGCCTTCCGGCAAGCCGGACTACTCTCGCATCGTCCCCTGCCGGTGCACCCGGGAGGACCAGCAGGGCAAGCGCCAGAGCCGTTTGCAGCGGTACAGCAACCTGGGCTCGCTCACGCGCCTCACCTTTGAGAGCCTGCTCCCAAGGGGCAGGAGCGAAGACGACTCCGCTCAGCAGCGTTTCAGCCGGGCACTCGCGGCAGCACGGGCATTCGCCGAGAACCCACGCGGGTGGTTGGTCCTCACCGGCCCCAGCGGTAGCGGCAAGACCCACCTCGCCGCCGCCATCGCCAACCATCTCATCGCACAGGGCAAGCCCGCTTTCTACATCAGTACCCCTGACCTTCTGGACCACCTGCGCTCCAGCTTCGGGCCGAACAGTGAAATGCCCTACGATGAGTTCTTCGAGCAGGTGCGCAATACGCCTCTGCTCGTCCTGGATGACTTCGGAGCGCATTCAAGCACCCCCTGGGCAAGTGAGAAGCTGGAGCAGCTTCTCACTCACCGCTTCAGCAATCAGCTGCCAACGGTGATCATAACCATGGTAGCTCTGGATGAGCTGGAGGAAAGAACGCACCGCCGTCTTGCCGATCCTGACCTGTGCCAGGTACATATCATCGGGACGACCCGGCCGGCTCTTTCCACCTCCGGCTGGGGAGCGGAGTTCGAGCTACAGAAGCATATGACCTTCGAGACCTTCGACCACCGGCGGGCCAACCTGCCCCTGGAACAGAGGCAGAACCTGGAGACAGCCTACCGGCTTGCCCAGGACTTCGCCTGCTCCCCGGACGGCTGGCTCGTCTTCCAGGGTGCCCACGGGTGCGGAAAGACTCACCTGGCGGCCGCGATCGTCAACCACCGGTACCGCCACGGCAAACCGGCGCTCTTCGTGGTCGTGCCGGACCTGCTGGACCACCTCCGTTCCACCTTCAGCCCGGAGAGCAAGATATCCTACGACCGTCTCTTCGAGAGCGTCAGGAGTACTCCGCTGCTCGTCCTGGACGACCTCGGCACGCAGACCGCCTCACCCTGGGCCAGGGAGAAGCTTTACCAGATCATCAATCACCGCTACAATGCCCGACTGGCCACCGTCATCACCACCAACTACACCACCGACGAGATTGACAGCCCGATAGCCTCACGCATGGTGGACCAGAAGCTCAGTGTCGCCTTCACGATTCTGGCACCGAACTACTACTCAGGCGAAAAGAGGATGCCGCCCCGGCGCCGAGACCGGTAGCCGGCAGTGTTTGCACCGTGTGTCCGGGCGTAGTACAATAGGCTGCAGCGGAACGGAGACGCATTGTGAACGTGATGAATCTGCCCGTCCTGGTGCTGAACCAGAACTACGAACCGCTCAATGTCTGCCGCGCCCGCCGGGCGATCGTGCTTCTCTACCAGTCCAAAGCCGAGATGCTGGAGAACGGTGTCGGCTTCATTCACACATCCACGGCGGAATACCAGGTTCCCTCCGTCATCCGCTTGCCCTACCTCATCAAGCGTCCTTTCCGTGCCGAAAGAAGGCTCACCCGGCTGGAAGTCTTCAACCGCGACCACTACTCCTGCCAGTACTGCGGGCGGCAGACGCGCCAGCTAACCCTGGACCACGTCATCCCACGGTTCCGGGGTGGCCCCCACACCTGGGAGAACCTGGTCAGTGCCTGTATGCCCTGCAACCGGCGTAAGGCAGGCAAGACACCGGAGGAGGCAGGGATGAAGCTTCTCCGCACTCCCACGGCTCCGCGGGGCAGCCGTTACTCCTACATCCCGGAGAGGTACCTGACGGACCGGGAGGAGTGGCAGAGATACCTCCCCCACATACGCCCACAGGCCGCCCCGGGGACACCAGCCGCATCCGGCAAGACGGCGTAGAGGATACGGGCCTACCGCCGTCTGTTCTTTCTCCTTCCTGATCTTGAGGGAGACCTGCTAACCGGCTCCTCATCCATGGAGACCTCGGTCAGTGGCACTTCCACATTCACCTTGCTCTCCAGCTCGGCCACGACCGTCTCTTTGACCGGATTTATGCCTACCACCCGCGCGACTCCCATGGGGGTGGCCACGTGCTGGCCCTCGCGGGGCATCTTTTCCCGCATTCTGCGATACTGATCATTTTCGTAGGAGAGGCAACATAGTAGCCGCCCGCAGATGCCGGAGATCTTCATCGGGTTGAGAGGCAGCCCCTGCTCCTTGGCCATCCTGATAGAGATCGGGGTGAACTCGGAGAGGAAGCTGGCGCAGCAGAGGGGACGGCCGCACCGTCCGAAGCCGCCTATCAGCTTGGCCTCGTCCCTGGCCCCCACCTGGCGCAGCTCGACCCGTACCTTGAAGTATCTGGCCAGCTCGCGCACCAGCTCGCGAAAGTCCACCCGCTCTTCGGCGCTGAAGAAGAACGTCAGATGCCGGCCATCCAGGCTGTACTCGGCCGAGAGCAGCTTCATCGGCAGGTCCAGCTCGTCAATGAGCCGGTGGCACTCCTCCAGTGCCTCCCTCTCCTTCTCCTCGAACTGCTCTGCGTGGTTGACTTCGTCTGGCTCCGCCTTACGCACCACCGCCTTGAGGGGCTTCACTACGTCGCTGGCAGCCACCTCGTGGGGGGGAGCCACCACCTGGCCCACCTCCAGGCCCCGCGCCGTCTCCACGATAACATGCTCCCCCAGCTCCATCTCCAGGCCACCGGGCTCAAAATAGTAGATCTTGCCGGCTGTCTTGAACCGGACTCCAACAACCTCAGTCATAGGCTACCCCCAACGGGTCGCCGGAGAGGCCGTACCCTTCCCGTCCGGGATACTCAGCATGAGCACCTCCAGCACCAGCAGGGGACTGGCGTTGGCGCTCAGCCGCTCTCCAGCTGCCCGAATATCATCAATAAAGGCCCTCACCTGGGCCAGACCGTAGTCACGTGCCATTTCTTCAAGGCCGGTCTCACGGTCAACATTTACGACCGCGTCCGAGCAACCCGTCTTCACCACCAGAAGGTCACGCCACCAACCCAGCCACACCCCAAGCTTGTCCTGCACGGCGCCGCGGTCCTGGCTGAAACTGGCCGCCAGCTGCGCGGCGAAGGCGAAGCGCTCCTCGTAGTTTGCCGATGCCAGGGCCACCACCTCGTCCAGCCATTCCTCGCGCCTCCTCATGATGCTTTCATCACTGGTGGCGGATATTGCCCATCCCGGGCACCCGTTAGCAAGCCTGGAAAGCAGCCTGGCCCTTCCCGGCTCCAGGCCCCACCGGGCGACAAGCACCTCCTCCATGCTTCGGTTCCCCATCGGCCTGAGCTCGATCCGCTGGCACCGGGAAACGACCGTCGACGGCACCATGCCCTCGTTTGCCGTCAGGAGTACGAAGACCACCTCGCTCACCGGCTCTTCCAGGGTCTTGAGCAGGCGATTGGCCGCCCCGGTGGAAAGGAACTCGGCCCCGTCCAGCACAAACACCTTGCACCGGCCCTCGAAGGGCGGCAGGCTCACCGAATGCAGGATCATGTCTATCTGGCCAACCCCGATCTTCACCCGGGACTCCCTGTCCGTGTCCTCGTCGTTACCGTTCGCAGCCAGGCTGGTCACCACGGCATCAGAGTGTTTCCCCGCAGCGATACGCTGGCAGGGCCCGCACTTACCACAGGGCGGCTCTTCGCCCTCACAGTTCAGCGCCCGGGCCAGGTCCAGCGCCAGTGTCATCTTTCCGACGTGTGGCGGTCCGGTCAGCAGGTAGGCATGTGATAGTGCGCCCGCCTTCAGACTGCTCTGCAGGAGGAACACCGCTCTGTCCTGTCCAACCACGTCCCACATGCCAGTGCTATTCCTATACCACGTCACACCGCATCAGGTCTTCAATCGTCTCCCGCCGCCGCACCAGACGCGCCTTGCCATCCGCCACCATGACTACCGCCGGGCGGCAGAAGGCATTGTAGTTCATTGACTCCGGGATACAGTAGGCTCCACAGCCGGCCACGGCGATGATATCCCCCGGACTGACCGGGGCCAGGTCTATGTCCCGGATAAGAATATCGCCGGACTCACACAGCTTGCCAGCGATGGTTACCTTCTCTGTCTGCTCTTCGGTCATCTTGCCGGCGACCACCGCTTCGTGTCTGGCCCCGTAGAGCGCCGGGCGGATGTTGTCCGCCATGCCGCCGTCCACGGACACGTACCGCCTGACGCCGGGTATGTCCTTGACTACCCCAATGGTGTAGAGCGCCACCCCTGCCCTCGCCACCAGGGACCTTCCCGGCTCCACCACCAGGCGTGGTCTGTCCAGACCCAGCTGCCGGCAGCCGTCTGTCACGCCGAGTGCTATCGCCTCGGCGAAAGCGGAGATGGGAGGCGCGGGGGAGTCCAGGGTATACTGCACCCCGAAACCGCCGCCAACGTCCAACTCTTCCAGGTCAAGGCCCTGCTCGCTCTTCATCTTCGCGGCCAGACCCAGGACAGTTTCCAGCGCCTGCTGGTAAGGCTCGACCTCCGTGATGAGCGAGCCGAGATGGAAGTGCAGGCCGTGGAGATTCACCCCGGGCAGGGACATAGCCGCGGCCACCGCCTTCTCTCCCTGCACCAGCGGAATGCCGAACTTGCTGTCCACGTTGCCGGTGACTATGTGGCGGTGAGTGTGGGGGTCCACCCCGGGCGTGATCCGCAGCAGGACATCCGCCTTGCGGCCGGTGTCCCGTGCCAGCTTGCCCACCATCTCGAGTTCGTGGAAGTTGTCCACCACCAGGCGGCCGATGCCCAGGTCCAGGGCCTGCCGGATCTCATCGGGGGACTTGTTGTTGCCGGCGAAGTAGACCCTCTCCATCGGGAACCGGACTGATTGCGCCACGCTCAGCTCCCCGCCGGAGACCACGTCAAGTCCCAGCCCTTCTTCGCTCACGAGGAGAAGCATGGCCCGGGTAAGGAAGGCCTTGCAGGAATAAGCGACCAACGTGCCCGGGTACCTCCCGCCGAACTCGTCCTTGAACTCGCGGCAGCGGGCACGCAGGGCGGATTCGTCAAACAGGTACAGGGGAGTCCCGAACTCGGCGGCAAGATCGACGGTGTCACAGCCGTCGATCACTAGGTGACCCCGGTGATTGACCTCGCTCCCGGGCGGGAACAAGGGAATTCTCGCTATCATTGCCGGATATCCTCCTCGCAGGTTTATGGGCGCGCGCCCGGCCTGACTACGCGGTCCTGTCCTTATTCAGACGCCGCAGTTCGAGGAGGATCTCCCTGAGCAGAAGAAGCTCAAGCCGGCGTGACTCCACCGTGCTCGCCAGCTTGGCCCACTTCCTCGGGTCATCAGCCGGAATATAGCTTTCAAGCATGTCAACAACATCGGTTGTCAACGGTCTCACTCTCCCCCGGGCCGCAACCCTGCCAGCCGGGACTAGTGGACGAAGACAATCCCCACCGATATCCCGCACGGGACCACTGAGGGGTCCATCGTCCGGTAGACCGGGTACATCGTCCAGCCCACCCGGTTGACCAGGTCCACCACGTCGATACCCACGCCCTCCATGGAAGGACGCGCCATGAGTATGTGCGGGCAGCGACCGCTATCGAGCATCTGGCACAGGCCGCCGTTGCAGAGCGTGTCCCGGCATCCCCCCGCCCCCAGTCCGAGTGCAAAACGGTAGCCATCCGCGAAGACGGCCGTCTCCAGCCGGGCGGCAATCTCGTCCGTCTTTCTCTGGTGCTGCCTGCCGTAGGGATAGTACCGGTCGAACTCGGTCTCCTCGGTGGGAACGTCATGCTTGAAGAGCACCGCCCAGTGGTAGCGGGCCAGTGCCCTGCGCATGAAGTCCGGTTCGGGAGTGTGGGGCGGGCAGTACCCACAGCGGTTGTAGTTCGGACAGGGCGGTATCGCACACTTGAGCCTGACCCGCTCGTCCACCGTCACCCAGTGCGCAGAAATACTCCTGGCATCGGTGGCCCCCATCTCCAGCGCCTTTTGCCGGTACCTCTCCAGGTCAGCCTGGATGGTCTCCTCATCTACCTCTGCGGGAAACGCTCTCGCTGCGGTCTTCTCCTCCGCCACCTGCTCTCCTTCGCGCCCGGCTTTCGCGCGAGCACGGCCACTATTCGCACATAACTCCACCCCAATCTTAGTCCAGCAGAGTGGGCAAGTCAATCTGACGCCGGTTCTGCTAGCCTGTGGTCGTATTTGGCTGCTTTGAATGCTATTTCGAGGGCAGGTGAGTGCCCTCGAAACAAAACCGACCAGAAGCAAATGAAAGCCTTCTGGCTGGCCAGTCCCGAAAATGAAATGACCTCCAGGGCATACCCGGAAGGTCTTCGCGCGCAGCTGGCAATGCAAGATCAAACAGGCTCCCCGCCGGCCACCGACCCAAGTAACCACCACCCCGGCGGGGAGCCGAACTCAGGGAGTGAACTCCCCCACCCCCGCATCCTTACATCGCCGTCCTCTCCCCGATATGCCCATTGTAAGCAGGCTTCCGGCTGCGGTATGTGACCGGAGTCTCATTCCCCTTGCCCGCCTTGACGCTACCCCGGCCGGTTGCTAGTATCAGTACCAGGGGAGGCAGACGAATGGACTTCGGGGAGAAGCTTGGCCAGGCGGTGGAGCAGAACCGCAGCCTGCTCTGTGTCGGTCTGGACCCTGACCCCGCACGCATGCCGGCGGGTGTCTCCGTGGCCGACTTCAACCGGGCGATAGTCGACGCTACCGCCGACCTGGTGTGTGCCTACAAGCCGAACCTGGCCTTCTACGAGGCCCTGGGCCAGGCGGGACAGGACGCACTCAGGCAGACCCTACGTCACATCCCCGACCATATCCCGGTCATCGCCGATGCCAAAAGGAATGACATCGGCAACACCACCGCTGCCTACGCCCGTGCGCTCTTCGAAGACCTGGGGGTGGATGCCGCTACCGTGAACCCCTACCTCGGCTTCGACTCCGTGGAGCCTTTCGCCTCCTATCGAGACCGGGGGATATTCGTCCTGTGCCGCACCTCCAACCCGGGAGCCGCCGACTTCCAGGACCTGCCCTGCCGGCAGGGCAGGCACTATCTACCCCTGTACCAGGTGGTTGCCCAGAGGGCAGCGGCATGGAATACCCGCGGGAATATCGGGCTGGTGGTCGGTGCCACCTATCCCGCCGAGCTGGGCATCATCCGCAAGAGTCACCCATCCATGCTCTTGCTCGTCCCGGGTGTGGGGACCCAGGGTGGAGAAGTAGCCCAGGTACTCCGTCAGGGAGCGGACGCGCGCGGCGGCGGTATAATGGTGAACTCCTCACGGCAGGTGCTGTACGCCTCGCGCGGGAAAGACTTCGACCGCGCCGCCCGTGCCGCCGCCCTGACCCTGCGGGACGAAATCAACCTCCACCGCTCCGTCCTGCCGGTGTGACTGCCAATGGTGAGCGAGATAAGGCTAGGCGATGTGGTCCGGCTGAAGAAGAAGCATCCCTGCGGAAGTGACGAATGGGAGGTGGTCCGCCTGGGGGCAGACATCGGCATCAGGTGCCGGAAATGTCAGCGGCGTGTCCTCCTGCCCCGGAGCGTGATGGAGC